>MDSV01233594.1_pt1 | contig 11023 bp, 11 predicted proteins | sample 810851 | NCBI WGS metagenome assembly MDSV01 (sample SAMN05326640, study PRJNA326480) | marine metagenome | isolation source: seawater | place: Atlantic Ocean: North East | collected 2012 | reverse complement strand
TTTCTTTATATGAATCAGACAAATTTTTTACATCAATTTCTTTAAGTCTATCACTTAAAAATTTTGAATAAACGTTGCTTAAATTATCTTTTTTAAATAATTCTTCTAATAAAAGTAGCAGTTTTATCTTGTTCTCATCGTTATCGGAGAGTAAAAATTTTTGATAAATTAATGCCCTAGCATCAATAGTATTTAAAGTTTGATAATTATCTTCAGCATTAATTAAATTATTTAAACCAAAATCAATTTTTTTGTATATATTAAAAATTTTATTCTTATCAAATTGATTTTTATTTGCAGCCAATTCTAAATTTTTCAATTTCTCTTTATCGTCGATATCTTCTAATTGAATTAAGTTCGCAGCATCTAAATACTCCCAGATAATTTTTTTTGTTTTTTTACCAGGCTCGTATTTAAAGTTTTCAATTGTTACACTTGATAAATAAAAATTCAATAAGTTATCATCTTTAATTTTGTTATTAGTTTTATTGGTGATTCCTAAAAGAAAATTTATTTTATCGTCAAAAAAATTATCTGATTGATTTTGCTCCTTTAAAATATCATACAAGAGCTGTGCTTCATTTTTTTGGTCATTGAAAATAAAACAATATATTTTAAATTTTTCTAAATAAGGATCTTTAATACTTTTATCGATAAAATTTGATTTCTCACAACCCTCTTTCAAATTTGCCTTTGCTATATTTTGATCTACTAAATATTGAACAATCTTTTTTTTATTGTGGAAAGTTTTATTATTTTTTAAGGTTTGATCAATTAAATCTAATCTTTTATTTTCTATCATCCAATTAATCTTTATGTCTACAAATTCTTCTATTTTCATATCTGAGGGTGGGTATGAAAAAGAAAAAATAGTGCTCTCTAATAATTTAGTAGCTGTAGTGGAAAGTTTTAACTTATTTAGTCTAGCCATGCTTGATCTAAGATTTTCTGCTTCGGTTTTAGACCACATATTCAAATCGAAACCATAATTTGCAGGTTCATATATCCCAAATAAATTTTCTTCGTCCGGTTCCTTTGATATCTTTTCTTCTATTGTTATGTTGTTATTTATTTTATTGTTTTTTAAAATATCAGAATTGATAGTTGAATTAATATCTTCAGCTTTATTTTCCTCCTTTGCTAAAGTTTCTTTTTTTTTATTATTCCAAATATCTATTTCTTCTTCTGCGTTTGAGGGAAAAAAAAACAGAGTTAAAATTAAAAAGCAAACTAATTTATTTAAGCTTTTCAATTTCATTTGTTATATCGATTGTTATGTTCTTTTTAGGACTTGGAAATTTGATTTTTTCAATTAAAAAAATCCCTACAACCACGATCAAAACTAAAAGAACTATTTTTATACTTACTCTAAAAATAGTATTACCAATACTTTGCTGTCTATTGTATTTAAGTTGCATAGTAAAAAAATATATTTAAACTCGAAAAATAAGACATATTTGTGATAAATCAAATTTAAAATTGGTATTTAACTTGAATAAAAACCTTGTATAAACTGGAATGATGGGTGTTGGTAAATCAACCATTGGTAAAAAACTTGCAAAAAACCTCAAATTTAAATTTATTGATATTGATCAAGTTATAGAAAAGAGAGAGAGAAAGAAAATTAACGAAATTTTTAAAGATAAAGGTGAAAGTTATTTCAGAAAAGTCGAAGAAAAAATTACTTTAGAATTTTTAAGTAGAAAAAAACTTGTAATTTCGTTAGGTGGAGGTAGTTTTTTAAACAAGTCTGTTAGACGTGATGTTCTTGCTGGCTCAATTTCAATCTGGCTTGATTCAAGTGTCAAGTCGATATTAAAAAGACTTAAAAACATAAAGAAAAGACCCTTGTTAGATAAAGATAATTTAGAGCAATCGATAAATAAAATTTACTCCGTTAGAAAGAAAATTTATAATCGAGCTAATTACAGAGTAAAATGTGATTTACTCGAGGAAGAAAAAATTATAAAAAAAATTGTAAAACTATATGAAAATTCAAAAAATTAAATTTAAAAGTTTTGACAAAGAATACTCAATTGTGATTGGAAATGGTATTTTAAATACTTTGTCGAGAGAAGTAAAACTTACCTGTCCGGATGTTAAGAAGATAGCTTTAATAGTAGACAATAAAGTGCCTTCAAAATTTAAAAAAAAACTTATTAAACAATTAAAAAATTATAAGTTAATTATTTATAGTATTCAAACGAATGAGAAAATAAAATCTGTTAAAACAGCAAATAGAATATTAGAAAAGTTATTGGCTAAAAATTTTAATAGGTCTGACTTAATAATTGCCGTTGGTGGTGGAATTACGGGTGATTTAATTGGTTTTGTAGCAAGTATTTTTAAAAGAGGAATTAATTACATTAGTATTCCTACAACTCTTCTTTCTCAAGTTGATGCTGCTATTGGTGGAAAAACTGGCGTAAACTCAAAACACGGTAAAAATTTAATTGGTTCTTTTTCTCAACCAAAATTAGTTCTAAGTGATATTATGTTTTTAAAAAGTTTACCCAAAAAAGAGATGGTATGTGGGTATGCTGAAATATTAAAACATGCAATTATAAAAGATAAAAAATTTTTCGATTGGTTAAAATTAAATACAAAATATATTTTATCACAAAACTCTCAAAAGTTAATTTACTCAATTGCTAAAAGCTGTAAAATAAAATTATTTTTTGTTAATAAAGATGTTAATGAAAAAAATATTAGAATGATGCTTAATTTCGGTCATACGTTTGCTCATGCAATAGAAGTTAAAAATAATTTTTCAAAAAAATTTACACATGGTGAAGCGGTTTTAGCCGGGATGATCTTGGCTACAAAGCTCTCAGTTATTAATAATATTTGTAATCGAAAAACCTTGTCAGATATTTTGGAAATTTATAATTCAAACGGTTTAAATTATATCTTAAAAAAATACTCTAATTCTAGAGATATAAAGAGTCTTATACCTTTTATTAAAAACGACAAAAAAAATAATGATGATAAAATAAATTTTATTTTACTTAAAAAAATTGGAAAAACAACTGCTCCTAATAAATTTAAAATGTCAGTCAAAAACTTAAAAAAAAATATAAATGCAATTAACCAATACTAATTTCTAAAGCATGAATTTTTTTTTTTAAATCCTCTTTTAAAATTCTCATAATCAGTTTTTGTGCATTAATTCTAGATAAAGAATTAAGTTGTGATGATTTAATATTTAATTTTAAATGAAGACTATCCTCAGAAAAAAATTTATGACCTCTGTGTTTTTCTGAATTATTAATAATCTCGAATTTTTCAAATTTAATTTTTTCTCTTAATTTTTTTTCAATTTGTTTAAAATATTCTTCCATTTGTGATAATTTACTATATAGAAATAATATTAATATGAAAATTATTTGTGACTGGGAAAATTGTAAAGAAGTTGGCTCATATAAAGCCCCTGTAGAGAGGGATAACAGCAAAAAATTTAGATTGCTTTGTCTAGAGCATATAAGAATTTTTAATAAAAATTGGAATTATTTTCAAAATATGAATAATCAAGAAATTGAATTTTTTATAAAATCTGATTTAACATGGCATAAATCTACCAAAAATTTTGGTTCATCTGAAAATTTTTTTAACATTTTGTGGAACAACGCATTGGATGACAAATTAAATATTTTTAAAAGTGCAAATTTTAAAGAATTTAAAAGGTCCAAACTTTCTAACACAGACAGAGATGCTCTAGAGATAATGGAGCTAAATGATGAGGTAAAATGGGAGGAAATTCAAAAAAAGTTTAAAAAACTTGTGAAAAAATACCATCCTGATAAAAACCAGGGAAATAAAAAATTTGAAGATAAGTTAAAAAAAATAACACTTGCTTATAGTCAACTAAAAAAAACATTGGGGAAAAAATGAGCGCTGAACAATTTCTTACAAAACCAGATATTAAAATTTCTGTTAAACAAACTTTTGGATTTGATAGTGATATGCAGATCGATGGGTTCTCAAAAAAAAATGAATATGTTCCTAAAATAGATGCAGATTATAAATTTGATAAAGATACTACACTAGCAATACTTGCTGGTTTTTCATTTAATAAAAGGGTTTTAATACAAGGGTATCACGGTACTGGAAAATCAACTCATATTGAACAAGTCGCAGCTAGATTAAATTGGCCCTGTATTAGAGTTAATTTAGACAGTCATATAAGTAGAATAGATTTGATAGGAAAAGATGCAATAGTTTTAAAAGATAACAAACAAATCACTGAATTTAAAGAGGGTATATTACCTTGGTCAATTCAAAATCCAGTAGCATTAGTATTCGATGAATATGATGCAGGAAGACCCGATGTTATGTTTGTAATACAAAGAGTTTTGGAAAGTGAAGGAAACTTTACACTATTAGATAAAAATAAAGTTTTAGAACAACATGACTTTTTTAGACTATTTGCAACAACAAACACTGTTGGACTAGGTGATACTTCGGGACTTTATCATGGAACGCAACAGATTAACCAAGGTCAAATGGATAGATGGAATATAGTATCTACACTTAACTATTTGCCATTTGAAAAAGAGTTAGAGATTATTTTAGCAAAAAATAAAAAAATGAACAATAAAGAAGGAAAAGAAAAATTGTCAAACATGATCAAAGTTGCAGACCTAACAAGAAAAGGATTTATTAATGGTGACATTTCTACTGTAATGAGTCCAAGAACGATATTGCACTGGGCTGAAAACACTACGATCTTTAAAGACCAAGGCTACGCATTTAGAGTAACATTCTTAAATAAATGTGATGAGTTAGAAAAGAAAATTATATCAGAATATTATCAAAGGTGTTTCGGTGAAGACCTGCCAGAGTCTTCAATAAATGTATCTTTGTAAAAGTGGAAAAAAAAACAGAAATTATTGAAAATTTTAAAACCGCAATTGGTTCAACTGTTAAATCTTTATCTAATTCCAATAAAGTTGAGGTATCATTTGGAAATAAAATAAGTAAAGCAGAAAAAAATTCTATCAAATTACCGGATATAGAGACATTTAATAATAAAATAAATTATAGTCAGATCAGAGCGTTAGCTGACTCAAAATCTTTAAAATTAAGATTTAGTAATAAAAAAATTTTTGAAACATTTGAACCAAGTGGAAACGTATCTAAAAAACTATACAAAATAGCTGAAAAAATTAGATTTGAAAAAATTGGATGTGATTTATTTAAAGGAGTTAAAAATAATATTGAAAAATTTTATATTGAAAGAGTCAAGTCCTTAGACTTGAAAAGCAGTGAAGATAAAATAATAGAGTCTTTTGAAAATTATCTTAGAACAAAATTTTTTGATATTAACCATGATAAAAGCTTAGAAAAAAAATTTAAATCCTATAAAAAAGATCTAAACGATAATTTTAAAGATGAAATAAATCAATTGTCTAAATGTATTCATGATCAAGCTAAGTTTAATTCAATTATCTCAGGCCTCATTTCTAATATGAATTTGGATGAGAGTATTGATGACAAAGAAAATACTGAAGATAAAAATAAAGATGATAACAATCAAAATAATCATGAAAATAAAGACGAAAGTGAACACAAACAAAAAGATGAAAAACAAGAAATGTCAATTGAGTCTGGTGTACCAGATTTAGAAAATCAGTCGAAAGAGTCAGATCAAGATAAGGAGGAAATCTCAATTCAAGATAGTTCTCAATCAGAGGTAAAAAAAAATACTAAAAAAAGTTTGAATAATTTACAATACAAATCTTATACTGAAGAGTTTGATGAAATTATTAAAGCTGAAAACTTAGAGAGTGTTGAAGAACTTAATAGATTAAGAAAAAATTTAGATCAACAATTACTTCAGCTTAAAAATTTTATTTCCAAACTTGCTAATAAATTGCAGAGGAAGCTTTTAGCAAAGCAAAACAGATCTTGGAATTTTGATTTGGAGGAAGGACTGCTTGATACTTCTAAATTAACTAGGATAATTATGGATCCATTTAATTCACTATCTTTTAAAAAGGAAAAAGAAGTGGAATTCAAGGATACTCTGGTAACAATTTTAATTGACAATTCTGGTTCGATGAGAGGAAAACCAATTTCTGTAGCTGCTATATGCGCCGATATCCTAGCTAGAACTCTAGAACGTTGTGCAGTTAAAGTAGAAATTTTAGGTTTTACAACTAAGCATTGGAAAGGCGGATCATCAAGAGAAAAATGGATGAAGAACGATAAACCAATTACGCCTGGGAGATTAAACGACCTAAGACATATTATATACAAATCAGCTGATACCCCATGGAGACAAGCGAAGAATAATATGGGTTTAATGTTGAAAGAGGGTCTGCTCAAAGAAAATATTGATGGTGAAGCTTTGAAATGGGCTTTTAATAAAATGCTTAAAAGAAAAGAAGAAAGAAAAATCCTGATGGTGATTTCTGACGGAGCTCCTGTAGATGACTCAACTTTGTCTACTAATGCAAGTGACTATCTTGAAACAAACTTAAAAAATGTTGTTAAATGGATTGAAAATAAAAGTAATATTCAACTCTTGGCAATAGGAATTGGTCACGATGTCACTAGATATTACAATCAAGCAGTTAAAATTACTGATGTTCAAGATTTAGGAGATGTGATGATAAATCAGTTAACAGATCTCTTTGTTGAAAAAAATAAAAAAACTGTTCATTAATTTCAAATTCTAGATGTTGATTGAGCCGACAAATCTTTAATTTTACCCAAAAGTAACCTAAAAGGTATCAACATTGCCAAAGCAATAAATAACTTAACCGCTAAATCTCCTAGGGCTAAAGTTATCCAAGGAATACCTGTTGAATAAAAAGCAATAGAAAAAAAAAGAAAAGTATCTGTTATCGAACCAAAAATAGAGGAGGCAAGCGGGGCTACAAACCAAGTTTTAGCTCTTAAACGGTCAAATATTTGGACATCTAAATTTTGAGCAACAAAAAAAGCTATCCCTGAACCTATTGCTATTCTTATTGAAATAATATCTGAAAAATTAGTGGATACAAACAGAGTAAGAAGTATTCCTATTATAAATCCAAAATATACTACTTTCCTAGCAACTTTTTTTCCATAAGCACGATTGGCTAAATCAGTTATTAAAAATGTGATTGGGTAACTAAATGCACCGAATGTTAATATCTCACTTAAACCGTAGTATTGTATTGGGAATTGAACCAGGTAGTTAGAGACTACTACTATTAGTCCCATTAAAATAGAAAGTTTATAAAATAAACTCATTTTTTAAGATTTTGCAGATATAGATGCTTTAATTTTTTTTACTTTTTTTGATAATTTATTTTTTTTAGATGATAAAAGAAATTTATCTAATCCACCTTTAAAATCTACAGTTCTTAATGCAGCATTAGCAACACTTAACTTAATGTCTTTTTTTAAGATATCACTTCGGAAAGTTACTTTTTTTAAGTTTGGCAAAAACCGTCTTTTAGTTTTATTTTTTGCATGGCTCACGTTGTGGCCTTTTAAAGGTGATACTCCTGTTAATTCACATCTTTTAGACATAATTTTTCCTTAAGCTATATAATTCTTGTAGGTAGAAGGGTCAAGCGTTAATTCCAACTGCTTCGCTTATATTATTTAAATTTTCTTTTTTTAAAATTGAAATTAACTCTTTTTTAATATCTTTTACTATACCAGGGCCTTTATAAACCATTCCTGTATATAACTGCACTGCGTCTGCTCCAGCTGAAATTTTTTCAAAAGCACTTGAGCCAGAGTCTACTCCTCCAACACCGATGATTTGGATTTTACCCTTTGTTTCTTTATAAAATTTTTTTATCAATTCAGTTGAAATATCTTTAAGAGGTTTTCCAGATAGTCCTCCCATTTCATTTTTTTTTGAATCCATTAAGTTTTCACGATTTCGATCAGTAGTATTAGAAATAATTATACCTTGAACAGAATATCTATTTATTAATTCTATAATCGGACTAATTTCATTACTTCCAATATCTGGAGAAAGTTTTATTACTATTGGTTGATTTATCTTTTTTTGTTTTTTAATTTTATCTAAACCTTTCAATAACTTTTCCATTTGATCTCTATCATGGAAATTTCTTAATCCTTCAGTATTTGGGGAGGAAATATTTACAGTTATATACTCAGCGAACTGAGCGAGTTTGGAAAAACATTCATAATAATCATCTTCTTTCCTTTTAGTATCTTTATTGGGTCCAATGTTAATTCCTAAAAAACCCTGAGGTAAATTATCTGAAATTCTTTTTAAAACTATGTCAGAGCCATGATTATTAAATCCAAGGCGGTTAATTAATGCTTTATCTTTTTCTAACCTAAAAACTCTAGGTTTGTTATTTCCTAACTGCTTTTTTGGCGTTACTGTACCAACTTCTATAAACCCGTAACCAAATTTAAATAAAGAATTATAGACTTCGGCACTTTTGTCAAATCCTGCTGCTAAACCTATTGGATTTAATAATCTTTTTTTAAATAATTTAGTTTCTAAGAGTTCTTCACCTTCAACTTCAAAAATACTTTTTGGTAAAAAATTTACTTTTAGGGATTTTATTGCTATATCATGAGCTACCTCAGGATCTAGAGAAAATATGTAAGGTCTTAAAATTGAAAACATTTTTTATTTTATCTTTTCATTTATTAATTCAATAGTCTCTTTAAGTCCAAAAAAACTTATAAAAAAACCCATTCTAGGTCCATTTTCTAAACCAAAAACTACTTCGTATATTAATTTAAACCAATCTCTGAGATTTTTTTCGTAACCATTTTCCTTTCCAATTGTATAGACGAAAGTCTGAATCTCCTCTGGTTCTAATGAATTATCAATATCTCGTAATTTTATGACTAAATTTCGTAAAGCTTGTTTTTCTGATTGATTGGGTTTTTTATATTTTCTATTAGGTTCAATTTCATCTTTAAAATAATTAATTGCATATTGGGCTAGACTATCAAGAATTGGGTGATCTTTACTTTTAATTTCTTTGTGAAATCTATTTATAAATTTCCAAACTATATCTTTTGTATCCGCATTACTGGAACTCACTAAATTAAGCAGCATCGTAAAAGTCATTACATTTTTTTCTTTAGGAGGTTTTCCATTATGGATATGCCAAACAGGATTTAAAATTTTATCTTTATCTTCCTGATTTGGGAATTTATCAATTAAAGTTAAATATTCATCTACAGTTTTAGGAACTACCTCAGAATAAAGTTTTTTTGCTCTTTTAGGATTTGGATACATATACAAGGATAAACTTTCAGGTGAAGCGTACCTCAGCCATTGCTCAATTGAAATACCGTTACCTTTTGATTTTGATATTTTTTCTCCCTTTTCATCTAAAAATAATTCATAGGCAAATCCATTCGGAGGCATTTTGCCGAGTGTTCGACAAATTTTACTTGATAAAATTGCACTCTCGGTCAAATCTTTACCGTACATCTCAAAGTCAACATCGAAAGTAAACCATCGCATCGCCCAATCTACTTTCCATTGTAATTTACAATTTCCGTCTAGAATACTTGTCTCAATTTTTTCATTATTATTATTAAAAACTACTTTTCCCGTTTTTTTATCTAACTTTAATAAAGGTATCTCTAATACTTTTCCACTTTTAGGACAGATAGGTAAAAAAGGACAATAAGTTTTTCTTCGTTCTTGTCGTAAGGTTGGTAAAATAATTTCCATGATGTCTTCATATTTTTCTAATACCCTTGTTAAAGAGTTATTAAAAATACCTTTCTTATAATTTTCTGTTGAACTTTCAAAAGTAAATTTAAAATTAAATTTGTTTAAAAATTGCTTAAGCATTTCGTTGTTATGTTCACCAAAACTATTAAATTTTTTGAATGGGTCAGGTATAGAAGTTAGAGGTTTGCCAAGATTATTTTTTAAAATTTCATTATTAGGAATGTTTTCAGGTACTTTTCTTAATCCATCCATATCATCAGAAAATGTTATTAAATTAGTATCAATTTTTTGAATATGATTCAGGGCATTTATCATCATTGTAGTTCTTGCGACTTCACCAAAAGTTCCTATATGGGGTAGTCCACTAGGGCCATAGCCTGTTTGAAAAATAATTTTATTTTTCTTTTTAATAATATCTTTCCTATCTTTTAGTAGTTTTCTTATTTCCACGAAAGGCCAAGAAGAAGTCGATTGAATTAAGTTCTGGTTAAGCATAAGTATGGTTTATTAAATTTTATAAAGAAAATACAGATATAATTACAAGATATTAAGTTGAATTTTTTAACTATTTAAATAATCTCAATTACTATGGCTACTAACAAAACTGTTTTTTTCATGATAGGAATTTTATTGGTTGTTCTAGGATTTTTTATGTTGGCGCCTTATGCCATGCAGTTAATCTACAGTGAGAATAGCCACAGTTTTGTATCTTCTTCATTTATCACTATTTTTATTGGTATCCTTTTCATTCTAACTAATTTAGATCACGAGTATAAATTAAGTTTAAGACAAACTTTTTTGTTTTCTACTTTTGCATGGTTAACGGTTGCATTATTTGGATGTTTGCCTTTTATTTTATCGTCTGAACAATTTAGTCTAAGTGATGCATTTTTTGAAAGCATGTCAGGGATAACTACTACTGGAGCAACAATAATATCTAATTTAGATGAAACACCAAAAAGTATTTTGTTATGGCGAGCATTAATGCAATGGCTTGGAGGTATAGGAATTGTTGTTATGGCAATAACAATTTTGCCGTTGCTAAAAGTTGGTGGAATGCAATTATTTAAAATGGAAGGTCCTGGTTCAACAGAAAAAATTTTACCCAGGACAGTTGAAGTTGCAACAATTATTATATCAACTTATTTGATTTTGACATTTTTTTGTGGACTATTTTATTGGATGTTTGGAATGTCAATTTTTGATAGCGTTTCTCATTCTATGACTACAATAGCTACTGGAGGATTTTCAACTCACAATGACTCTATAGGTTTCTTCAGTAGCTCACATATAGAAATTGTTGCTAGTATTTTTATTATTTTGGGTAGCATTCCTTTTATTTCA
>MDSV01169213.1_pt1 | contig 11023 bp, 8 predicted proteins | sample 810851 | NCBI WGS metagenome assembly MDSV01 (sample SAMN05326640, study PRJNA326480) | marine metagenome | isolation source: seawater | place: Atlantic Ocean: North East | collected 2012 | reverse complement strand
TATGGCAGTTAGTGGCCGTACAGCGTCATCATCCTTGAGATACGACCACATCGCAGCCGTTCTTTTTCCTTCTTTTTCTAAGACAGATACATAGGTCTGTGGGATGGAAAGTACCACTGCTTCAAGAATTGAGCAAAGGAAAGATACGCCAAGGGCGAGGGTGCAATAGAATATGAGCAAGGTGTAGTCAGCCATGGCGTTTCTAGGTCTCCTCCCCGAAGGGGGGTAATATAACCGACGAGAGTAGGGTTCTTCAAAATGACGGACAACTCCAAGACAGATAGGGGTGGTTATAATCCAAGGGTGAACCTCAAGAAGCCTCAGCCTTTGGATTGCATTAGGGAGCGATATGTCAGGCGAATATGTACTGATTTGCGTCGCATGGCCATATGCCAATGGACCCCTGCATTTGGGACATGTTGCTGGATGCTACCTGCCACCGGACATTCAGTTCCGCTATGAGCGCGCACAAGGAAATCGTGTCCTCATGGTTTCAGGTTCAGATGAACATGGCACGCCCATTACCGTTTCTGCTGAGCAAAAGGGAATATCTCCGCAAGAAGTCGTTGATGAATATCACTCAATCAATCAAAAGGCATTGCTTGATCTTGGCTGTGCTTGGGGTCAAAATGTTGATTCACGCGGTGTTGAATACGGCGGCGCTCTGTTTAATCGGACCAGCGACCCTTTGCACAAATCAATGGTTCAAGAGAATTTCATGGCTCTCGAAAAGGCTGGATTTTTTGAGCGCAAAACGATGGAGCAGTATTATGAATTGAATGAGGACGGCACCGGTAGATTTCTTCCCGACCGTTATGTCGAAGGAACATGCCCCTCTTGCGATGCAGATGATGCCCGTGGCGACCAATGTGATGCATGTGGCGCCACATATGAGTCGGTGGAACTCAAGAATCCTGTTTCAAAAATGAATCCCGAAGCCAAAGTGGAAATCAGAGAAACTGAACACCTTTTCTATCGCCTTGACCTGTTTCAAGATGCACTGACGAAGCATGCTAGCGACCGTCAATCAGTGTGGAAATCCAATGTAAAAGCAATGACGAAACAATGGTTGGACATGGGGCTTCGCCCTAGGGCGGTAACTCGTGATTTGTCTTGGGGGATTCCTGTTCCTCTTGAAGGCGAAGAATGGGATGGTAAGTGCGTTTATGTGTGGTTTGAAGCAGTCCAAGGATATTCGACATGCGCACGTATCTGGGCGCAACATATCGCCCGTGAAAATAACCACCCCGACGGACTTGAAGCTTGGAAACGGTGGTGGACCGTCTCTGAGGAAGGAAAGACACCTCGCCATCTGTATTTCCTAGGCAAGGATAACATCCCATTCCATACGGTGATTTGGCCTGCCATTATCCTGGGGCTTAATCATGCAGCAAACGGCCTTTCATCCTCCGATCTGGTCCAAATGCCAGCACCAGGTGATCTTGCTCTTGAAACCAATGTGCCGGCGATGGAATATCTGATGCTTGCTGGCGGCCAATTTTCCAAATCCCGGAAACATGCAGTATGGCTTCCGTCATTCCTCGAGAGGTATGACCCAGATACATTGCGCTATTATCTTAGCATCAACATGCCTGAAAACCATGATACTGATTTCAACTGGCCTGATTTCGTTGAGCGAGTCAACTCCGAATTGATTGCAGCCTATGGGAATTTCATCCACCGTGTATTGACATTAGGGGGGCGGCTGCCGACAGAAGGTTCCAATTCACCGTTTCTCCCTCACGCCAACCATGAGTGTGTAAGAGTTCATGAGAAGGAACTTGAGGAATCACTTGGGTTAATTTCGGAATCGTTGGACAGGCATCGATACAAAGAAGCCCTTCGCCATATCATGAACGTTGCTCAATATGGCAACCAGATTCTACAAGCAGCAGCGCCATGGAAGCATCTCAAAGAACGGCAAGAAGGTCATGAAGAAAGCCTTGCAACACTGGCATTTTGTTGGAGAATTGCTAGGTTCTTATCCATAACCACTCAACCATTCTTGCCAACATCTGCTCAAAGATTGTGGTCAAAACTTGGCCAAGAAGGCGAAGTCTCAGAGGTCTTATGGGAAGAGGCTACCAATTGGGATGCTCCGATGACGTGGCTGGAAGAAACGCCATCTCCTTTGTTTAAACAACTGGATTTGGATGAGATTCTTGCAGTTGAAGAGGGGCTGATTGAAGATCAACAAAACCATGATTCCGTCCATGGAGTAAAAGGCGGAAAGAAGAAAAAAGGCGGTAATAAAATGAAACAACCAGAAGAAGGGATTGCATATCTTGATTTTGAAGAATTCATGAAAGTGGATTTGAAAACTGGAACGATAGAATCGGTAGAAGACCATCCAAACGCGGACCGATTGTATGTAGTCCACATCAACGATGGAACCGATTCGGGTCGGACCATTTGTGCCGGATTGAAGGCTTACTATGAACCTCAAGACATGGTCGGGAAGTCAATTGTTTTCGTGGCCAATCTTGCCCCCAGGGCTCTCAGAGGAATTACATCAGAGGGCATGATGCTTGCTGCTGATGATGGCGAAGGGAATGTGCGGCTGATTACACTTGATGGGGCGATCAAGGAAGGTTCTCAAGTTCGTTGATTATTGGCCCATTCGTTCGCGTACGGCTTCCATAATCTTTCTTGAACGAACCTTTGCCTGTTGTTTCATCTCGGGCATTCGCTCACGCAAGGTTTCACCCATCTCGTCGGGCAATGATTCTAAATTAATTTCAACATTAAACAATGCTCCTTTAGCAGCAGCGCTGGCCAAAAGACCAGCAACACCCACATCCGTCACAGCATTCGCATTACCATGGACTGCTAAATCAGTAAGATGTTCGAGCAATTCAAGAGCAACTTCCGCAGTTTCAAACGGGACTTTAGCAGCTTGAAGAGTGGACGAACGAATGGATTCTTTCCTGTGGTTTTTTTCAGAATCTGTTTCCTTCGGCAGTTTGAATGCATCCATGACTTCATCAAACGCGTTGCTGTCATCCTCTGCGAGGATCCCTGAACGTGTCATAATTGGGATTGAAATCGACTGTATCTGTTCAGCAGCTACCCAACCCGCTTCCCACTTATCCTTTCCAAGGGTAAGGTCAGCGACCATACAGGCTAGAGCCGATGCTTGACCTAGAGCGATTGCTGCAGCTGTACCTCCACCCGGCGTGGGCGATGATGACGCCAAGGCTGCTTGAAATTCACGTAACGACATATCCATCCAATTCATTGATTCAACTCCTTCTTAATCGCCCATTCAATAATGCCCTGCGTGGGTTCGAAATCGTGTTGATTTCTCAAACCAAGTCCTGATATGGCCGCATCTACCAAAGCGTCTTCATCCGTAACATCCGGTGAAAAGAACGAACCTGCATCAAGCATAGCTTTGAGTGGCACCAAGCCAACGATTTCACTCCCAAGCAATTCCACATCATGATCATTAGCGATGGACTCACATGTTTTGTAAGCCAAGTGCAACGGGCACAGATTGACATCTCTAAGGTTCATTGAAACTTGAGAGATACTGAGTTCCTCCAGCGTCACACCCATTCCTTGGACCATTGGTAACATCCCAGGGGCTCGTATCCGCCCTCCATTTTCAGATTTCAACAACCTTCCACTCGTGCGTACGAGGGACCCGATTTTCTTCGATACAGTTGCATGTGGCTCATTTACATTGACATTATATGCTACGAGAATGTTTCTCGCACCAACCGTTATTCCACCGGACTTGGCTACAGTTTCATTCCAATCCATGGAACCCGAATCCGGGAGTTTGGTGGTGTCCATATGAGCGGTATTTCCACCCGACAGCCTTGCTTCAAGGCCTTCGTATTCCTCTTTTCGCAGCGTAGAAAGAAGTTCCCTATCAGGATGGGTCGCAGCAGCCCCATAGAGGAACATCGGGACGCCTGTTTCTTCTGAAATTTGGTGAACAACATCACGCGCCATATCAGCACATTCCTCCATAGTCACATCCCTTAATGGGACAAATGGACAAACATCAACCACTCCCAATCGGGGATGTTCACCCTTGTGATTTCGCATGTCAAGATGTTCAATACTTGACTTGATGAGTGCAATGGCTCCGTTCTTGACAGGCAAGGGTTCACCAGCTAATGTGATCACGGTCCGATTGTAATCTTGGTCTGGCTCAACACCCAACACAAAACAACCGTCAACCTCGCGGGCAGATTGTACAATCAATTCAATCCGAGCTGTATCTCTACCCTCGGATATGTTCGGGACGCACTCAACCAAAGGTTGGCTCATGGGCAAATGCCTGCCTATGAGGCCTTTGAATGTTGTTTGTCTGAGGTCACGAATACAAGGCTTCAGGAGATGAATGCTTTGATCCTTGAGACTTCTTTTTGTCCAGTCGCGCAACTGCTGCAGCCAAATCCGAATTGGTCACGACAGACCTGTTGTCACGAATGGCAATCATACCTGCTTCCACGCACGTTGCCTTGAGTTCTGCACCAGAGTAACCCTGTGTTTTTTCAACAATCCGATTCATTTGTATTCTTTTAGTATTCATGCCTTTTAGATGTACTTCGAGGATGGCTTTACGGGAATCATCATCTGGAAGTGGGATTTCGATGACTCGATCAAAACGACCGGGACGCAGGAGTGCATCATCAAGAATATCGGGCCTGTTGGTTGCAGCGATTATCTTAACATCATTCAAAGCATCAAATCCATCAAGTTCTGCCAAGAGTTGCATCAATGTACGCTGAACTTCTCGGTCACCGCTTGTAGACCCATCCAGACGCTTTGCACCAATGGCGTCGATTTCATCAAGGAAAATGATGCTTGGTGCTTTCTCTTTAGCAAGGGAAAACAATTCGCGGACCATTCTACCACCTTCACCGATGTATTTCTGAGCGAGTTCACTACCTACCATTCTGATGAATGTCGCCTCGGTATGATTGGCTACGGCTTTGGCCAAGAGTGTTTTACCGCATCCAGGTGGACCTACCAACAAAACACCCTTAGGTGGAGTGATTCCGACTTTCTCAAACAATTCGGGCTTAACAAGTGGTAATTCTATTGCCTCCCGTACGGACTCTACTTGCTCGGAAAGACCTGCTACTTCCTCATATGTTATTTCCGGTTTATCGACCATTTCCGCTCCGCTCACCATCGGATCCCATGCTTCATGCAGAACTTCAATGACCGAGAGACTGTCTTGGTTCAAGGCAACTCGAGTCCCGGGTTTGAGTTTGTCAGGGTCCAAGCGTTGGTTGAGAGATACTTGGAATACCGTTCCATTGGATGAACGTACAATGGCTCGCTCATGGTCCAGAACATCTTGGAGATGACCAATGATATGAGGTGGCATTTTGAGAAGATTAACATTCTCATCCAGGCGTTCAACCTTCTTGCGCAACGCACGTACTTCGGCTTCCAACGAAGTCCTATCGTTGATCAATTGTTGAGTTTCATCACGCAACTTTGTGTAAGCCTCTTCCAAATCACGAATGTCATCCTCTGAAGAATTTGGCATTCCTTTATTGGTTCTGTCAACATCCGTACCCATGTTACTCAACTTATCCAAATGCCCACACTGTATGAACTCAGCGATTGTATTTTGCGAAATGTTACCTGTCAAAGGGTTCAAAGGTTGTCGCCGGCGGTAGTTACACGGGGACGGATTACGATGGGTGATTGCGAACTTTGTGGTGCAATGAAGGTAAGCGTTCAACGAGTTCGCACCGGGAAAACTGAAGTTGCGGCCTGTTCGCGATGCATAGACAAAATGAACTTGCTACCAAAGGAAGTTGCTCCAGGTCTTGCAAAAGCCCGCTCAATGCCGATGAACTCACGATCAACTTCGTCACGAAAGAAAACTGATTTAATGGGCCGTGGTGAGAAAGAGTTGGCGGAAGATTTTGGAAAAAGAATCACCTCAGCTAGAAAGAAACTCAACCTTACACATCAACAATTAGGTAAAAAAATGGCTGAAACTGTCAATGTCATTAAGGCTGCTGAGTCGGGCAAACAACCAACGGATTCTGTTATTCGTAAATTTGAGCGCATCCTTAACATTACACTGATGGTCGAGCGTTCACCCTCTGAAACACGTCGTCTGGACCAAGGCCCATCAAGAGGAATGACTTTTGGTGATTATTTCAACAACATCAGGTGACTTGAATGGACGATATCTCTGTCCATGCCCTGTGGCTTGCACAAGACGACCCAAAGAAAAACACAGCCGTTTTAGCAGGTAAACGTGGAGATTTGAAACTTCATAAACACCTAAAATCGTTGCCTCGGCGAGGTTTCATCCTCGAGCCCTTATGCGGGAAAGTATTCGGTCCCGAGGACCATCATGTATTGCTTGAGAAACACGGTTCTATCGTAGGGTTGGATTGCAGTTGGGCTCATATTGAATCCAGTGTATCTCAAGTGATGAAAAAAACAAGGTTACAACCCCGAATGCTCCCTTTACTCTTAGCAGCCAATCCGGTCAACTGGGGCAAACCAGGCAAGTTGACAACTGCTGAAGCGCTTGCCACCGTATTGTATCTCATCGGTCGTAAAGAACAAGCGAATAATGTCCTTGGGGCCTTTCGTTGGGGTCAGCGCTTCTTTGAACTCAATCAAGAGCCCTTAGATGCATATGCTGCTGCGGCAACAAGCGCCGAATTGGTTGCTCTACAGTTTGAGTTTTTTGATGTTGATTTATCCAACAGTGATGGTGAATGACCTTGAAGAAGCATTCCGAAACTCTTGTCCAACGATGGGAGAATGGTAATGTTACACCACTGAGTGAATTCCTTGGAGACGAATCCCTCGTCCATTTATCGGTAAACGGGAACATGTTAACATCGCTTCTCGCATCTAATTCGGACCTCAACTACCTCCTCATCGGTCACTTGTTTACAGAATACCAAATCAATATCACATCACCAAATAATCACATCCAAATTAAACAAGATGCAAATGGAATGACCGTTAATGTCGACAATCCGGAACTGGTTGTGAAAAAGAAGCGCAGTGAATTGGTAGTAAGTTCGTGTGGAGCATGCGATCAAGATAATTTGAACACATTGGTAGATTCAACACCAAACGTTACGGCTTCTTCAAAACTGTATCAAATGGAAGAACTCATGTCAAAATTGGATGAAATGAAATCAAAACAAGAAGTCTTTTCAAAAACAGGTGGCGTTCACGGTTCGGGTATTTTGATGGATGACGATTCTTTTGCGGTGATGGAGGACATCGGTCGCCACAATGCCGTAGATAAGGCCATAGGGCACGCTCTCTCAACATCCAAAGACACCAGAATAAGAGCTTTGTTTTTGTCCGGAAGGTGTGGATGGGACATTGTTTCCAAAGCAGCGCATGCGAACATCCCTGTCATTGTCTCAGTAGGTGCTGCTTCGTCACTTGCCGCCCAAACTGCAAGAGAAGTGGGTTTGACCCTTGTCTCGTTCGTCCGCGATGGAAAATCAATCGTAATTGGGCCCTTCCAAGGTCGTTTTGATACAAAGGATTGAGAAGGGACGGCAATAGGGCCCCTCGGGGTTAACCAATGGACCGCAATGTTTCCGCACGAACACCGGCAGACAACAATGCCCTCAAACTCAAAAAACCGAAAACAAAGGCCGCAGGCATACCCGCGGTCCTTTCCTCAGCAAAACACGGTTTGACTAAAATGGGGCTCACCAAGACAATAAAGAATCTCACCACAGTAAACCAGCAGGAAGGTTTTGATTGCCCTGGTTGCGCATGGCCAGATCCAGACCATAGAACCTCGTTCGAATTTTGTGAAAATGGAGCAAAAGCTGTTGCGGACGAGGCAATGAAAGCACATGTTACACCCCATTTTTTCTCAAAACACTCGGTTACCGAATTGTCAAGGTTAAGCGATTATGAATTAAATCGCAAAGGAAGAATCTCTCACCCAGTCATTCTTGAAGAAGGTTCTACACATTATTCAAAAATCTCATGGGAAGATGCATTTGGGCGGATTGCAGCGGCGCTAAATGCCGTTTCCAATCCAAACAGGGCTGCCTTTTACACATCAGGTAGGACGAGTAACGAAGCCGCATTTCTCTACCAAGCATTCGTTCGCGCTTATGGGACGAATAACCTCCCTGATTGTTCAAATATGTGCCACGAATCAAGTGGAAAGGGACTTGGACAAACCATTGGCATCGGAAAAGGTACGGTTACGTTGGACGATTTCAATCATTCAGATGTCATCATGGTGATCGGTCAAAATCCAGGGACAAACCACCCTCGAATGCTAACCGCACTTCGTGATGCGAAACACAACGGCGCTAAAATCATCCATGTCAATCCACTACCTGAAGCAGGATTGATGTCATTCAAACACCCTCAAGATTTCATGAAAGGCAACCTACGTTCAACAACACTTGCCGACCTGCACCTTGGTGTCCGCATAGGCGGTGATGCGGCCCTCATGAAAGGACTTCTAAAGGTCCAAATTGAACATGGCGCGATCGATTCCAATTTCATTGAAGAAAAAACGTCGGGTTATGAAGCGATGATCGACGAGACAAAATCCACACCTTGGGAGCGTATTGTTTCCGATTCAGGATTGACTCGTGAAGAAATAGAAACTGCTGGCAAAATGCTCGCGAACTCGTCTGCCACAATCGCGTGTTGGGCGATGGGTCTCACTCAACATAGAAACGGCGTTTCTGTCATCCAAGAAGTTGTCAATCTCCTCCTTTTAGGAGGTCATGTTGGCCGCAAAGGCGCTGGTTTTTGCCCGGTTAGAGGGCATTCAAACGTCCAGGGCGATCGTACAGTAGGGATATGGGAGGCTCCAACCGACGCCTTCCTTGACCGGATGGAGGAGGGGCTTGGTTTCACAGTCCCTCGCGAGCATGGACTCGATGTCGTTCATACAATACAGGCCATGGCGGATGATAATATCGACTTCTTTTTCTGCATGGGTGGTAATTTCTTGTCAGCAACACCAGACACCGATTTTACGGCAAAGGCGTTGAGCAATGTTGGCATGACGGTTCAAGTATCGACTAAATTAAACCGGTCGCATCTTGTGACTGGGAAGACTGCAATTATTCTCCCATGCCTTGGTAGAACCGAAACGGACATCCAAAATCAGAAGGAACAGTTCGTTACTGTTGAAAATTCAATGGGTGTTGTCCATCGTTCAAAGGGTACGATAAAACCATCATCCAACGACCTCAGAAGCGAACCTTGGATTGTAGCAGAAATGGCTTATGCCGCCGTCGGGGAAACTCACCTTCACTGGCGAGAGCTCGCAAGTGATTACGATGCTATCCGTGACCTTATGGAACGGTCACTCAATGGTTTTGACAATTACAATGAGCGTGTCAGAGCATCCAATGGATTCCAATTACCAAATCCACCGAGGGACAGTCAATCCTTCGCAACACCAGATAAAAGAGCACATTTCACAACCCATCATCTACCAAATCTTGATGTTCCTGACGGGCAGTATGTCATGATGACTTTGCGTAGCCACGACCAATACAACACAACCATCTATGGTTTGTCCGACAGATATAGAGGTGTAAGTGGTAACCGGAGGATCGTGTTCATGAATGCTTCAGATATGGTTGAACGAGGTTGGAAATCGCGTACACTTGTATCCATCACGAGTCATTTCGAAGGACAACAACGCCATTCAAAGAATTGGATGGTCGTCCCATACGACATCCCTTCAGGCAACATTGCTACATATTTCCCCGAAGCCAACAGCCTCGTCCCACTGCACTCCACTGCTGACCAATCCAACACGCCAACCTCTAAATGGATCGTTTGCTCTATGAATGCACCAAATGACGTCAGCCGAGAAGAGGAATGAATGTGTCTCAAACATCCTATGTTGAGCTTGTTTCGCGAAACAAAGACTTCCGGAGATTATGGCTTGCAGCAGTCATATCAATGCTTGGAGAATGGTTCAATACCATTGCGTTGTTTTTCTTGATATTGAAATATACGGACAGTGAATTCCTGCTAGGTGTCCTTTTCACTGTTAGAATGTTGAGCTTCGCACTTCTTCAGCCAGTCATCGGACTTCTAGCCGACCGATACAACAGAAAAACACTGATGGTCGTCTCCAACCTCCTTCAAAGTGTATTAGCACTTGGCTTCTTACTCGTTGATGGCCCAGAAGACATGGTATGGATGCTCGGTTTGTCGGGGCTTATGATGGTGCTCCACGGAGGATACATGACTGCAGAACGGGCTGCATTACCGAATGTAGTACATGAGGATGATTTGGCAACAGCCAATGCGCTGGATGCCGCATCTTGGTCAACAGCCTTGTGTCTTGGTGCAATGTTAGGCGGTATTGTAGTGTCACTTTGGGGCGTCAATGCCGCATTTATCATCGATTCAATCACATTTCTCATCGGTACAATCATTTTGATCCCTCTTACGTTGCCCCAGGAGCGAGATGAATCGATGAAAGGGCCATTGTTCTCTACAGCTTTTCTTAATATTAAGAAAGGATGGAAACGAATTCAAGGAGAGCCACAATTGTTTAGAATTGTGTTTGCAAAAGCCTCTTGGAACATCGCCGGAGGTGGACTTGCTGGCGTCTATCTTGTCTTGATGGGAGCCAATATTACCGGATTTGGCGCAGCCTTTGGCTTTGGCTTATTCTTCTTTGCACGCGGCATTGGTACTGGCTTAGGGCCAATCATTGCCCGAAATGCATTCACCAATTCATCTCGTTGGCCTTCCCTCGTTGGCCAACTTATTGTTGCGTCAGGATTTTTCTATCTACTCGTTGGTTTGACCCTTGATATTGAACTTTGGCTTACTGTTGTATTGGTCGTTATAGCGCACAGTGCAAGCGGTGCGAATTGGGTCCTTTCAACAATACTTACACAACAATGGGTTGAAGATGAAATTCGCGGACGTGTGTTTTCAACAGACATGCTCATTCTATCGCTATCATTCTCGCTTTCGACAAGTGTTGCCGGGTATTTGATGGAATATACCGACCTTTCTATGCGAAATGGTATCATCATCTTTTCATCGG
>MDSV01205987.1_pt1 | contig 11024 bp, 6 predicted proteins | sample 810851 | NCBI WGS metagenome assembly MDSV01 (sample SAMN05326640, study PRJNA326480) | marine metagenome | isolation source: seawater | place: Atlantic Ocean: North East | collected 2012 | reverse complement strand
TTGGCGCCACTCAATTTCAAATCGTTGAAGGCATTGGGCGATTTGGTCGGCTTTAAAAAGTTGGAGATGTCACAGGATGAAATCGAAAATATGGATGTGATCAGAAAGGAAGATCCAGACAGATTCATCGACTACGCTTTAAGGGATGCTGTTATTTGTGTGAAGTATCTCAATGAAATCAGAGCCATCTACTCAAAGTTGGGTTTAGGCAGATCTAGCGATGATTCCAATGATGTTACAGACACTCCGATAACATTGACTTCAATTGGTGTAGATTCCCTTTTGAAACTCTGGTCTGAGAAAGGCATCGATCATCAGACTGTGCTCGGCATCTACGAAAGTAAGGAGAGGTTTTTCAACAAAAGGATCGGTAAGTGGTATTACGCAAAGAAGGTGGCTCTTCACCATAAGAGGAACATTGGTGAGCAGTTCGCTGTTGAGACTTATCACGGTGGCAGAAGTGAAACATACCAATTTGGGCCTACGGCAACTGGCCAATGGATTGATTATGATTTGTGCGGTGCCTACACCACTGCCATGGCTTCAATTGGCGTCCCTTTATGGGATCAGATGAATTATACCGATGATCTAAAAGTGCTTACCGATCTGAACAATCTCTCCTTTATTTGTTGTTCCTTTAAATTCCCGAAGTCTGCTCGTTATCCATCTCTTCCAGTTCGTACTGAGTTTGGCTTGGTTTTCCCATACAAAGGAAGATCTTTCTGTGGCGGTCCTGAGTTGTTATTGGCGAAACGATTGGGTGCAGAAATCAAAATTGAGTTAGGTCTTTATCTTCCAACAGATCAATCAACTAAACCGTATTTAGCCTTCGTTAAGGACTGCCGAAAACGAAGAAGCCAATATAAAAAGGAAACATTGCAGAACATGTTTTGGAAAGAGATTGGCAATTCAACTTACGGAAAGACAGCGCAGGGCTTAAGAAAGAAAAATGTTTTTGATACTCGCTCTGGTGAATCAGCTTCATTGCCAACATCTAAAATCACCAATCCATTTCTTGCTTCGCACATTACATCATTGGTTAGAGGTGTTGTTTCCGAACTTCTCAATGCTTTGCCTAAAGAGGTTGAGGTGTGCAATGTGACAACCGATGGATTCCTATGCACACTGCCTAAAAGCAAAGTAGATTCGATTACAAAGGGTCCTTTGTCCAAATACTTTGGACAATGTGCAAAATCGGTTACGGGCAAAGCATCTGTGTTGGAGATCAAACACAGCGTTAAACAGGTTTTAGGTTGGAGAACGAGAGGGCAATTGACCATTGAGTCAGATGGTGAGAAGCCAATGGTATTAGCGAGAGGTGGAATCAAACCTCCAACAACTGAAAGAACTGAAGCTAATGAATGGATTCTAAATCAGTTCTTAAACAGAACGCCTCAAACCAAATACACCGTTAATTACATTCGCTCTATTCGAAGTATTTACGGTGAGGAATTTGACGCAACCAACATAATCTTAAACAGAAGATTATCAATGGAGTACGATTGGAAACGCAGACCGATTCCTTCATCAGTTGAGATGAGGGACGCCAAAAAAGATAAGCATGTCTACTTCAATACTAGGGCTTGGAATGATGTAGATGAGTTTGTTGAATGCAGAAGGCTGTGGGAAGACTATCGTAATAACAATGAGGTGGGTGTGATTAAGACAATCAAACAATTCAATGATTGGTGGGCATGCTATCAGTTTGCATCTCAAAATATTAATCTAAATAAACCCACAAAGAATACGGTAGATAAACTTTTCGTAACCACACTAAGTCGCTGCTTTGCATTCGGGCAGTTTGGTTTCACTAAGAAACCTAAGGTAATGAAAGCAACTGACTTTGTAGGTATATTGGGACAATTTGATTTACCAATTAAAATGCATCACATTTATAATGCAAATTCTAAGAAGGTTAATCAGTTGGAGAAGCTCCCTCAGTTTCCGCCTGATGAGAAGTATTTGAATGTGCTAAAGCATCTGAAAAAGAGTTATCCAGCTATCAAAGTCGCTGAGTTCATCGATCAATCGCTTAAATAATTAAGTGGAATCATTTAAGAGTGCATTCAAATCGATACTTACGGGTAAATCGATGGGTAACGATTACGTTGAGCGAGAGCGTAAGAGAAATATCGACATTAATGAAAGACGACGATTGCTGAGAGCGAAGCAATCCAATGAGATGAACCGTCTTAGACAGAGGCAGCAGCAGCAAATCCATCAATTGGTACAGAAGCACAGAGATCAGAGCACAGAGTTGGAACGTCAGATCTCATATGCTGCTCGTTGAATTCGTTGTGAGAATCAGAAGCCGCAAAACTCCAATAAATCGAAGTCTGGGAGGGTGAAAAATCCACTTATCTCCCCTTTTCTCAATGAATTTCACACAGTTATAGTAAGTGATGTGCTGATTTAATGGCCGATGTTCTAAATGTTTGTGAGACGTTGTGAACAAGGTAGTAAATTACAACAATCACTCGCTGTATATTTATATATCTTAAAACAGAATATTTAAATCAGATCACAACAACTGAATAGTCATGGATTAACGTTTAGGGGCTTTACCGAATAAGAGTCAGCCACATATTTACGTTGTGAAGCAGTAAGCTCCGTACCCCCAACACGTGTCTTTATATATTCGACCTTCACCTCGCTATTAGTAACCGCAACCCGAACGTGACCAGAGCTTCCTATAACGTTTCTTTGATCATAGCCATAGGTCCCAGCGCTGCGAGTGTTTCCTGAACGATGGCCCGGTTGCGGAACTTCCTGATAAATTACCCCGTCCAGTTCCTCCTTAGCGTACAAATGGTCGTGCCCGTGAAACACGATACTTACATTGTGTTGGACCAGTAATTGATGGATTGGTTTTTCCCAACCCGGACGTTTAGTTGCCCATTCATATTTACCGGAGCTATTTTCCCCGCCCCATTCGTACAAATTGGCAATATTCACTCCGCCCCTGGTTTGGTTATCCAATCCTCCCACGAGATAGTGCAAAAAAATGAATCGGTAAGATGCCTCGCTGTTCTCCAAGGTTTCATTCAACCAATCATACTGTTTTTTACCAAGTGATTTTGCCCACATCCCGTCTCGACCTCCACGCCTTGAGTACCAAAAAGGATCTAGCACAATGAATTGCGCGTCTCCCCAGTCCCAAGCATAGTAATCCTTTAATAAACCAATTTCAGGATGAACTGAAGTGTTGCCACTATAAAAGGCATTGGGGGCTGGATTCGGGATATATTTGTTGCGTGTTTTTGCAGACCAAACTGCAATGTTTTCCGTCCTTCCATTATCACGGTAGCCAGATTCGCCATCATGGTTTCCAAGTGCGAAAAACAAAGGAGCAGAATGGCACAACAAGCCAAAATAATATCGTTGTGCAATGTACGAATCCAGGGCGTCCTGATATCGTACTCTCTTATCAGGAAAAAAAGCATCTCCAAGAGCAAAATGAAAATCCGGTTTTGATTCGAGTGCATTCTTCAAAGTTTGTTCGTAAACGGCGGGTTCTGTTCCAAAATCCAAATGAGAATCAGCTTGCACGGTGAAAACAAAACTATCGCCTTTGTCCCGTGATGTGTGGAATTGAAAAACTTCACTTTCATTTAGGTTAGTTAGGCTCTTTCCATACTGAAGTTTGTAGAAATATTGGGTGCCAGCTTTCAACCCATCAATTAAAACTTCTTTGGGGATGCCAGCCTCTAGGAGGCCAATATTTAAGGTTTTGCCTAGAGCATTAGGTTCAGTACCTAAGCAGATTCGGGAATGAAGATCCTGATAAGCTAGAACGCTAGCCGTCACTGCTGTTTTTGTTGGTTTACCCAAAATTATGTCATAAATGTGTTCTGGCACTTCTGTGCGAAACAAAGGAGTTGGCATCTTGATACCCCTAACGATCTGTCCGCCAGAACTGCTGCGTCTCCCTTCAGTTCGAGACATTTGTCCACGCCCCTGTTCTCCTCTCAACTCGTCTTTACTAATTGTCCCGTCCTTGTTTGAATCTAAATCCATTAAGGATTCAAGGGCATTTGATAGTTCTTGGGCATTAATCGTTCCATCACGGTTCGCATCTATAATACGGAAGGTTCTGGAGTTGCCACTTCCCCTTCCTTCTGGCTGCTCTCGTTGAAGTTGGCCTCTGTCATTAGGCCGTTCCGGGCGTTGCCTCTCCTGAAGGTTGTTCGATTGTTGATTTCGCCGGCCTCTTTCACGAGGCGAGTATGTCTCTTTGGTTAATTCCCCTTGGGGATCAACAAACTCGAAATCCACCTTACTATCATCTTTCACAAGGTACCGTATGACATGATCAACTCCATTATGGTTGTATTTGAGACTATATCCCTTGTCCAACGATCCTTCAAAACCAGTTATCTTTGCGCCTCTTAAAGGACGCGTGTAAGGGCGAACTCCTCTTGTTTTAGGTTGAACAGCAACTTGCCCACCAGCGAGGTTGACCTGCCCGCGAAATCCACCGTTAAGATATGGATAATTAGAAGTTGCATGGTAGTGGTAATTCCCGTTTTTGTCGGTATGACCATTCAACCAATCCAAATCCTTAACAGGTGATCCGTCCGGTTCCTTGTATCCATAAATAGGATATCCATCTAGTGCGAAAGCTATAGGTTTTCCTTCCCCGATTATTTTTTGCAAGTGAACCGGCGCAATATGATAATGGTAGTCATCAGCTCTACCTGCATGCCCACCGTATTCGTCTAATTCGCCAGCCAGATTGGTATCAGTGCGACCGTCTTGCTTTATCGGGTTGAAAATTGGGATCCCATTTGCTGCAACCGCAATTGCCCCTTTAAAGAGGTTTTCCCTGCCGGAGACCGGGTTTGCTGAAAACTTAGGGAAAAGTGGCAACCGAAAAGCATTGTCTCCAGTGAAAGGATGAGGCAGCGGCACTTGCTGGTTCCATGCCGTTATACCGACCATCATTCTATGCTGCGGCAAACCGTTTGATTCAATGAAGAAATAATCACCTTTCCCGTATGAATTTACTAATGGTTTAAATGGAGCAAAAACACTTTCCATAAGAGATAAAGAGAGTCCAGTGCCTGTCTCTTTATTATTGGTATTAGATTTTTGAAAAGCATAAACACTTGAAAACGAGTTAATCCTATCCACTGCAGATTTACTGTTTGTCACATAATTTAAACTATCCTGATCAAGTGTTTGTATTTGAAGCTGCACCAATCGACCATCTTGTCGTTCGATTGTAGCCAACAGATCATTGGAAATCAGTAGGGAACCTTTCTCAATCAACTTACCATCTAAATCACGCCATGTAGTTTCATTAACCGTGGTATTTGGTTTCTCATCATGATGCCCCGGATGAGAATGGACTAGAGGCAAACCTGTGCTACATAAGGCAACACAAATGGACGACAAATAAAAATATTTGATAATCATTGCAGTTCCGGACGGTTGTTGTTTCTGCCCCGGGGTGCATTGGCCAATTCCTGCTCTGAGAGCGAGCCATTCATATCTGAGTCTACGCGTGAAAACTTACCTCTGGCACGTTCAGTATCTACTTCCCCCTTCTTTGTCTTTTCGCGCTGCAGAAACTCCGTGAAAGTAACCTTGCCGTCCTTATCTAAATCGAATTCCGAGAAACGATTCCCCCCGCTCTTCTCCTTTGTAGCCAGTGCGCCTTGCTGCCCCTGTCGTTTTTTGCTCTGGTCTCTTCCTAGTTCAGGACGTTGATTAGAATTACGAGCAGCTCGACCCGATGTTTCATAAGTGTACGCCAAAGTGTCCTCTGCAAGTGTGATACCTTTTATGGTTTTAAGGAGCTCGGCCCGATCGACCTTGACGTCATCAAATTTAAGTTCCTCAGATAGTGCATAAACGGTGGTATTATATTCCTTGATCCCACCACCCTGCGAATGCATGGGTTGGTACCCCGTTCTCTTCCAATCGTTGTAGCCGCTTTGTCCTAATCCTTTGACATCCACCGGCAGGCTATGAGTATCAGCTGGGATGTTATAAAGAACCCAATATGATTTCTCGCCATCACGGGCCAAATGCCACAGGCTTAAAGCGTATGATTTGGTTCCCTTCGGCGCATTTGCCCATGTTAAAGGCATTGAAACGCCGCGACCGTCTCCAGTATATTCAATAGGCAGAGAGCCTCCTTTTGCAAATGCAGGACTGCTTACCATAAATGACTTGCTGTCTGGACGTACCTTTTCAGGAGCTCTTACAACTGCTTGGTTTGGGCGCCTAAAATCATTTTCTTGACGATTCCCTTGGAACCTCGCCCTCCTTGATTTGCCGCCTGATGATATCTCTTGTTGGGACTCATCCAGGGTTAGCTGTCCGTCACTATTACGATCCAATTTTCTAAGAGCTTGCACGGCATTAGCCAATTCGTCTTTGGAGAGGCTGCCATCATTGTTGAGATCGATTGCTTGAAGAACAAAATCATTGCTCCTTGGCTGTTTCTCTTCTCCTCGCTCCCGGTCGTTTCTCCTGTTTCTATTTCGATCCTCCTTGTTTTGAGCGCGTTGACGCCTAGGGGGATTTCTTTGATCTTGGCTAGCACCATCCTGCCTAATGTTGCGTTCTGACTTTCCGCGAGCTTTCCCTTGGTCATTGTCTCGCACATTTTGGCTGGTTCCTGAATTTGGAATGAAAATCCAAAGAGCAACCAATAAGCTGAAGTATTTAGATTGAAGTCTCATTTTATTTACTTTGTTAATAATAATTATCTACCTGTGTAAAAACCTGCCTCTGGGCCATCAACTGTTAGTCGAAAAATAACAGTGTTATCGAGTTTTATATCATCACTCCAAATCCATTTAGCTCCAGTAAAATCATGATCGAAGTACGGTTGCTTTGGGCCTATTTCATCCTCTTGAAACACCTTAGCGCTTGGCCAGGAACTGTCGTCAAAGCCTGCTTTAAACCAATCATTTGGAAGAGTAGTCTTTATCACTTTAAGATTTTTTGCGTCGCTCTTTATTGGTCCATGAAAAAAGTTTTTTGCTTTCCAGTGTTTTCCGGAAACAATTTTCTCACCAATTTTAAGAATGAATCCCCCATCCCCTATGTTTGTATTCTCATATTCCATGCCCGTTTCTTGATCTGCGTTGTCCTTAGCCATAACAGCAATGGTCATAGGGTACTCTGGCAAAACATCAACAGAGACCACGTTGTGGGGAATAAACTCTATGGAATCTACAGCGACGAGGTTTCCGTTGATATACATTATGAAAGTGTTATCAGCATAAACATTGGCCCTCAGGGTGTCTGACATGGTCGGTTTCCTTTTACCTCCGGGAGCGGAGCCGCCACGCCCACCTCGTCGCTGCCTCTTTCTTTTTGGTTGGTTTTGGCCCTGTGCTAAAGATCCAGCTTCTTGATATGCTACAATATCTGGTCCAACTTTGGACTTAACGGCTTTTTGGTTTGATTGTGCCTTAGTTGATAAAACTAAAGCTAATGACAACATTATGAGTATAGTTGTTTTCATTATAAATTACTTTTATGAATTGCTTTATTTTCCTCTAAACAAAGATCTTTTTTGAGAGAGGAAGGATGCAGTTTCCTGAGCGCTCAACTTACCGTCCTGATTCTTATCCAAACTTTGAAGCAGGCTCGGCAATTGATTTAATTCTACCAGTGAAAGCGCTCCGTCCTGATTCTTATCCAAAATGAAAAACATACTTATACGTTCCCCAGTGCCGAAGCGTCCTCGGGGTGGGCGGTCGCCTCGGCGAGATTTGCCGGCCAGGACAGGCAGGGACATGTCGACATCGGGTACCTGTGCCTTCACCCTTTTGAGATAGGCCGTCAATCGTTGATCCAGTTCGGCTGCCTTGCCCGGCATCTGTGAGGCGAGATTGTTCCGTTCGCCGAGGTCGTCGCTGAGCTTGTAGAGAAAGCGATCACCGGACTCGTAGGCACGGATCAGTTTGAAATCCCCGTCGTAGATAGCCGATGCAGGGCCGATCGGATCGCCGTCGTAATGTGGGAAGTGAGCAACGAATGCCTCACCCGGTCGCGTGATCGCGCCTGTGCCTTGATTGAACAGGAGCGGCTTGAGACTTCCGCCCTCGACACCGGCGGGCAGAGGAGTGCGGATGCCGGCCAATTCCGCGACAGTGGGAAACAAATCCACGCCCGAGGCGAGGATGGTTGAGAAACTGCCAGATTGAATGCCGGGCCCTCTGAAGATCAGAGGCACGCGCAGTCCGCCCTCCTTGACGGAGCCTTTGCCGTTGGCTAGCGGACCGTTGCGACCTGGCGTCCCGTGATCGGCGGTGTAGTAGACGTAGGTGTTCTCTGCGAGTCCAAGTTCATCGAGTGTGTCAAGGATGCGGCCGATGTTGATATCCATGTCCAAGGCGACCGCAGCGGCTCCGATGAAACGATCGTCCCGTCGGCCTACCCGTTGGCGCATTGTTTCCATGGTTTCGCTCTTAGCGTCGAGTGCGCTACGGCCACCGTATTGGGAAATCTGGAGGAAGAAGGGCTTCCCGATCTTGGCTTGACGGGTCATGAATTCAATGCCCTTGGTCGCAGTTTCGTAGGCCTGTTTTGGATTGGGATTTGAAACGCGCTCGGGACCGGCATTGCTGTTGGAGCCATCGTTTTCGTCGAATCCGTGTTGGACTGGATTGGCGCGGCCGACGTGCCATTTGCCGAAATGCGCAGTGGCATAGCCAGCGGTCTTCAGGTGTTCGGCGATGGTGACCTCAGACAAAGGAAGCTCGGTCGAGGTGCGGGGCAGTTGAACCCGTCCGGTCATCGGGCTCGGATTGATATAGGTCATGTGCAGCTGCGCAGGGCTTTTGCCCGTTAAATAGGCGGCACGTGATGGCGTGCAGCGTGGCGACGGCGCGTAGAAACGCGAAAAACGCATGCCACCTTCGGCCAGCCGGGCGAGGGAGGGTGTATGGAAAAAATAGCTTTTGGACTCCGGGTTATTCGGGTCCATCTGGATAGACATACTACTCCAGCCTTGGGCTTCGCCCTGTAGGAATACAAAATTTGGTCGGTCGGCGGCGTGCGCGGTCGTGGCTAGACTCAAGGCGAGCGCCGCTTTTATGGCAATGTTATTGAGTGTCATTTGAGGCAACGTGATTTGATGTCATTTCTAATGAGGAAACAGATTGGGCTTGGCCTTGAGTCCCACAAAAGCAGTGGCGTAAGTGAGCGCAGCAATAAGTGTTTTAAGTTTTTTCGAATCATCGTTTTTCACTCGAATCTGATTTTGCGGTTGGGTTCGTGATGAGAGGTGTGTGAATAGAAATCGACAGGCAGTTCAGTTTGGCTGATCAACTCCAATATTAAACTCCGAGGCCCACCTTTTGCTCGAGGCATTCCATCCATGATCATGCGTTGTATGACACCCGTTTGCTGGTCAGCCCAAATCTCAATTCGTTTGGGGCCACCTACATCCCGTGATTTCTTTATGCCCAACAATCCTGCCATCACGCGTCCCTCAACTTCGCGTCCTGCTTCATGCAGAAGTTCCACCTCGTATTTGTCCTGCAATTGATTAAGTTGGCCATTGAGATTGATAAAAGGTAACTCGTTTTGATGCCCCGGCAGGCCACCGCGAAACCTACTCAGATCAGAGCTAACGTGAACTGGGCCATCAACACGCATCGCCCAAGCCAATTCACCATCGCATCCGGTAAGGCGCTGCCCACCGTTGGTGATTTTTTGGATCAATACATATTGATCATGACCACGAACATACAGTCTCGCACCGTCTAATTCCTTAGGGCGCTTCCGCTGCGACGGGTGAACCTCTTTATAATTCTTGATCACCCATATGGAATATGTGCGATCACCCATTTTATGGGCTGCAGCGATAATCTTTTCCAAAGTAGCCGAAGCTGCGTGTACGGAATTGAAATTCTGAATTACCAAAGAAAAAATGAAAAAAACAACCAAAGCAGATAAACCCAGTGCCACCCTTTTAGGCTTTAGCAACAAACCCCACCAAAACGGTTTCACTTCTTTTTTTTCATTAATCGCCCGCATCACCGCTTGAACCCGCATCTCGTCCTCATTAGGAGTGCGTCGACCCATATCTGATAGCAGTCCATGGATTACTATTTCGTCGGCGGTTATTTGATGCGACTCCTCAGCAACGGCCTGATCGTTATTAGAGGATTGTTTGGTATCATCCTCGCCACATTGGCTCAAATGTTCCTCGTTTGGACTCGTTTGATCTTTACTCATGCCTGTTTCATCCCTGTGGCAAGTACACCCTTTAGTCGAAGGCACTTGGCCAGCATAGCTCGGGCTCGTTGCAGACGTTTTTTGCAGGCTTCCAAGGAAATAGACAACCGATCTGCCACGCACTTGACCGGTTCATCCTCTAGGTATCGTTCCTGCACCACAGTCCGGTGTTTTTCCGGCAATGACTCGAGGCACTTGTGCAATGCCCCAATCTTTTCATCCCATGTGTCGCCAGGATGTGTGTGAATGTTTTCGAAATGCTCATCTACTATTTCCAAAACTTCGTCAGACAATGGCAGTGGACTGCGTTTTTGCTTTCGATAATGTGCCAGTACAAGTCGATAGGCAATCCCTCTCAACCAAGGGCCAAATGGACGTGACAGGTCGCAATCATCGAGACGCTTCCAGGCCACTAGCATTGTTTCTTGAAACAGGTCATCCACTGCGGCCTCGTCATCCAATCGTGAACGGAGAAATACTGTCAGCGTCCGCGTGTTCTCACGGACCAAAATCTCAAACGTCATTTCCTCTCGACGATTCACAATAACTCTCTCAAGACGGCACCAATGGAAAATGGTTTCCGATAATTATTGTCTACTAATAACCAAATGGGGACAAAAAAGCGGTTAGTCGAAGCACCAAATCTCAGATAAAGCCCCTTGAATCCGTAGTGAGAATCAGAATCTCCACTGCTCTATCGCAGCGGTAAACCGTTCAGAATGAAGGTTGGAGAAGTGGAGCGGGTGAAGGGAATCGAACCCTCATAACATTCAAAACTCCAATGATAAATGGTTTAAGACTGTGCAAATCCCACTGTG
>MDSV01180241.1_pt1 | contig 11024 bp, 9 predicted proteins | sample 810851 | NCBI WGS metagenome assembly MDSV01 (sample SAMN05326640, study PRJNA326480) | marine metagenome | isolation source: seawater | place: Atlantic Ocean: North East | collected 2012 | reverse complement strand
TCCTATTTCGCCTATCATAACTATTGATTTAGTTTCCTCATCTTTTAAAAAAAGCTCTAAACAGTCAATAAAATTAGTTCCATTAATTGGATCACCACCAATTCCTATACAAGTAGATTGACCCATTTCATTAGTAGTAGTTTGAGCTACTGCCTCGTAAGTAAGCGTTCCAGATCGGGAAACTATACCAACGGTTCCTTTTTTATGTATTTTACCTGGCATAATTCCAATTTTACATTCGTCGGGTGTAATTATTCCTGGACAATTAGGCCCGATCAATCTTGATTTACTTTTATTTAAAACTTTCTTAACTTTAAGCATGTCTAAAACTGGAATACCCTCCGTGATACATACAATCAGTTCGATTTCGGACTCCACAGCCTCAATAATTGCTGCACCAGCAAATTGGGGTGGAACATATATCATCGTTGCATTTGCAGAAGTTCGCTCTTTAGCCTCTTGCACAGTGTTAAAAACAGGTAAACCAAGATGTTTTTGGCCACCTTTTTTAGGTGTAATACCTCCAACTAATTGTGTGCCATATTTTATTGCTTGTTCTGAATGAAACGTTCCATGTTTGCCAGTGAACCCTTGACATATTACCTTCGTATTTTTATTCACTAATATCGACATTTATTTTATTGCATCTACAATTTTTTTTGCAGCATCATTTAAATCCGAAGCTGATAATATTTTTAAATTTGATTTATCTAAAAGTTCTTTTCCTTGTTTAAAATTTGTTCCTGCCAATCTTACTACAAGTGGCACGGACAAATTAACTTGTTTAGCTGCATCTATAACTCCTTGAGCAAGAACATCACATCTCATAATCCCCCCAAAAATATTTATTAAAATTCCTTTAACATTTTTATCTGCAAGAATTAATTTAAAAGCTGCTGTTACTTTCTCTTTTGAAGCTCCACCTCCTACATCTAAAAAATTTGCGGGCTCTTTTCCGTATAATTTTATTATATCCATTGTTGCCATGGCTAATCCTGCTCCATTGACCATACATCCAATTGTTCCATTTAATTTGATATACGCTAAATCATATTTACTTGCTTCAATTTCTGCAGGCTCTTCTTCGTTTAGATCTCTTAATTCTAAAATTTCTGGTCTTCTGAAAATTGCGTTGTCGTCAAAATTCATTTTTGCATCAAGACATATTATTTTTTCATCTTTTGATATTATCAATGGATTTATTTCAATTAAACTCGCATCCTTCTCTATCAAAATTTTATATAGTGCTTTAATTAATCTTTTTGCAGTTTGACGCTGATTATTTTCAAACTTAAAAATTGAAATTATTTTTTCTATTTCTTTTTCATTTGGACCTTCGAATTTATAATCAATTTTACTTGTTGTAATTTTCTCTGGCGTCTCTTTTGCAACTTTTTCAATATCCACACCACCCTCTGTACTACTTATAAATGCAATTTTTGATGTTTCTCTATCCACTAGGCAAGAAAGATAGTATTCTTTTTTTATATCTGAGGCCTCCTCAATATAAAGTCTTTTTACCTCTCTTCCATTGGGACCTGTTTGATGAGTGATGAGAGTTTTTCCCATCATCTTTTCTGCTTCAATAATTAATTCTTTTTCGTCTGACACAATTTTTACTCCTCCTGCTTTGCCTCGTCCTCCGGCATGGATTTGTGCCTTTAAAACATATTGACCAGGTTTAATTTTTTTAATTTCGCTTTTTATTTGATCAATAGATAAAATCGCTACTCCATTTGATACAGGAGCGCCATAATCTTTTAAAATCTTCTTAGCTTGATATTCGTGGATATTCATTTAAATTTTAAATATATACATTATTATTTTTAAAGTTACACGAATATTTTATATATAATGAGCTTTAGTAATTTGAAAACTAATTATCCCACATTTATAGTTTTTTTTTTAATTTTAATAGTGGGAGTTTTTTTTTATAAAGACTTTGGATTTAATATAGATGAAAAATTTCATCGTCAAAATGGATTTTACTGGCTTCATTATATAGCAAAATTTTTCAATTTAGAAACTCTCGAAAAAGTTTCTAGAACAGAACTTGCTGGCATCAAAGGGTTTACTTTAGACTCGGTGGAATATTACAATAAATATGGGATTATTTTTGATGTTCCAGCAGCGGCGCTTGAGCTAGTTTTAAAATTAAATGATCCTTTAAAATATTATTACTTAAGACACTTATTGGTTTTTTTATATTTCTTCGTTGGATTAATTTATTTATATAAGATTCTTAAGAATAGATTTAAAATTAGTAATCTTGCATTATTTGGTGTTTTACTAATGTTTGTCACTCCAAGAATTTTTGGTGATAGTTTTCAAAACACAAAGGATATTATTTTTCTATCTTTTTTAATTATTTCTACTTACTTCGCTTTTAAAATTAAGGATAAGTTTTCACCTTTAAATATATTGTTATTTTCTTTTTTTTCTGCCTCGGCAATATCTCTTAGATTATTTGGTTTTATATTAATAATTTCCTTAATATTAATTGAGTTAGTGACAATAAATAGGGATAATTTTAAATCCAAATTTTTGAAAATTAGTATTTTAATAATTACGCAATTTATATTTTTAATTTTAGTATGGCCCTTATTATGGGAAAATACTATTCAAAACTTTTTAAATTATTTTCCACAAATTGATGAACATTTTAATGCTAAAGTTCTTTTCATGGGAAAATACTATGACTCGGGTTTATTGCCTTATTCATACTTGCCATTTTGGATATTAATATCAACACCTATTTTACACTTAATTTTGTTTTTCTTTGGTTTCTTTTTTTGTTTTAAAAGATTTTTTAAAAGATATTTATCTATAAAAGAGGGAAATTTATTTGAAGACTATTGGAGAGGAAAAAATGAAAAAAAAGATTTTTTTATATTAATCAATTTTTTAGGTATCTTATTTTGTTTTTTATTTTTAAATATGAAGTTTTATAATAGTTGGCGCTTAGGATATTTTTTATATTTTTTTTTAGTTTATTTTGCTGTTTATGGATTAAATCTAATTTTCTATAAAAAAAACTTTTTTTCTTTTAATAGGCAATATGCAAAATCTTTGATATTTATTTTTTTTGCTTTCACTGTTTATAGAATGATTTTATATCATCCTTATCAATCTCTTTATTTTAATTTTTTAGTCCCAAATCAAATTAAAAATAATGTTGAGGTTGATTATACAGGTTTATCTTCATTTCATTTTCTTAATAAAATAGTCGGTGAAAGAAAAAACATCAATGAAATTAAAATAGGTGTTGCATCATGGTATCCATTATGGCGTGTGTTAGAACTGATTGATCATAAAAACAGCGTTAAAGTAGTTGCTATAAAAGACAATCACACGGCAGATTTTTTATACTCTAACCGAATATCCGATGTTGATAAAAATTATAATAAAAAATATGATATACCAACTAATTTTATGATAAAGGAACAGTTTAAAATTGATGGTGTCATCATTTATGAGGTTTTTCAAAGAAAACGATGAGAATTTTTTTTTACAAAGTTTTAACTTTTTTTATATTATTTTTTATATTTTATAAACTCACCATAGGTGCTACTATAAAAGAATTCGAAAAACAGATTTCATTTTTAAAATCAAAAGAAAATGTTGAATATATAAAAGAGAAAATAAGAGATGAGATGAGAGGGTTAGAAAATAAGGATAGATATATTAATAAAGAAGACGCCAAATTAATAAATATTCTTATTGATAAAATTAAAAAAGACTTAAACGCTGAATAATTACTTTGCAAAAATTAATTTTTTTATTTCCATTATATAATGATTGGGAGTCGCTTAATAAATTACTACAAAATATTAATATTCAACTTGAAGAAATAAATTCTATCTGTGAAGTAGTCGTTGTTGATGATAATTCTACAATTTCTCCAAGCATAGACATAAAAAAACTTAACAACATTATAGAATTGAAGGTTTTAAGGCTTAAAGAAAATCTTGGAAGTCAGAAAGCAATATCATTAGGTTTGAAGTATATCAAAGATCAGAAAGACTCGGCTATCATTACAATAATGGACTCAGACGGAGAGGACGATTTTTCTAAAATACCCGAAATGATTAATTCTGCAAAAGAAAATGATGATAAAATTGTTGTATCTTGCAGAACAAAACGTCAGGAGGGTAATGTTTTTAGCTTATTATACTCAATTCATAAACTATTTATTTTTTTATTTTCAGGACGCTGGATAAATTTTGGAAATTATTCATCATTTAACTCGATGAATTTAAAAAAGATATTATCTAATAATTATTCCCAGCTTGCTCTTTCGTCAAGTATAGCAAAAAATTGTAAGATAAAAAAATTATATGCTGATAGACAAAAAAGAATTTGCGGAGAGTCAAATTTAAGTTTTTTTGGACTATTTCAACATTCTTTTAGAGTTTTATCAGTTTTCCAAAAAGAGGTTTCAATAATCTCGCTCTTATATTTTATAATTTTTTTTATTTTCAATAAGTTTACTAGCTTATTATTTTTGAGTCTTGTATTAACAATTTTTACGATTTTAATAAATTTATTGACATTATTTACAAAAAAAACACACTTGAACGATAATCTTAATAATAATTTTGTTCATAAAGTTGAAACTTTTAAGTAATTCTTTTGATCATTACTTGTTGATTATTTGGAAATCTTATTCTACTACCAATTAATTTAAACTTATGTTTATGATTATAAAACTTTGTAGCTTTAAAATCTATTGTTTCAACAGTCATATACTTCGTTTTGTTTTTAATCTTGTTAAAAATTTTTTTTAAAAAAAAAGTTCCAAAACCTTTTGATTGATAATTTTTTTCTACAGCAAATAAATTCAAATTAAAATTATCTTTTAAAATTAATTTATTCGTTTTACTTAAAAATATTATGTCTAACTCATAGAAACTTAAAAATAAATTTAATAAAGTAAACAATTTAAGATTTAAAAAAAGTGATATAATTAATTTCATTTTTATATCTGAAAAAATAAAATTTAGTTTTTTAAATTTTTTAATTATAATAATATATGAAATAATTACATCTTTTAATTTCATTACATATAGTAAAGAGTCTTTTGATGATGCAATTTTTTTTAGGTATTCTTGAATCAAGTCATAGTCAAATGAAGCTATTATAGAACTGGGATTTTCACTTTTAATTAGTTTTTGAATTTGTTGAAGATCTTTTTTTTTAATCTTATTTAATTCTATAATTTGAAGGTTTTTGAATTTTTTCACTTGAACTGTTTGCAATTTTTTATATCTAATCTTATTAAATTATCATTGATTGTTTCACTATTAAAACATTTACTGTTAAAATATTCATATACATATCTGTTTGTTGAATACTCTAATACATCTTTATCAAATACCAAATAAATCACTGAGATATCATTTTTTTGAATCTTATTTACAAAAAAATTTTTGAATTTTTGATAATATTTATTTTGCTTATCGGGAAAGCTTATATCGTCGTATGTCCTGCTTATTGTATAAATTCGCTTAGAAGAAATTGAAGAAATAAAATTATAATTAGTAATTAGCATAATATTTTTTTCATTTTTTTCTAATTCTTTTAAAATTTTATTAATCATTAATATTTCTTTTTTAGGATCTTCAAAATTAGGGGTTTTCCATTTAAGAGGCGAAAGAGACGGATGTATCTTTTTTGAATTGATACTATTATCTAGACTTGTGTTTTGTAAGTCATGAAACTTTCGGTCAACATTGAATCTTAAGTGATATTTTGATGTTACAAATATGCAAAATAAAAAAATAAGAATTAGGAATCTTTTAAGTTTTGTTTTATTTTTTTTATTTTTAAATTTATCCTCTAAAAATAATATAAGAAAAGCTAAATTAATTGGAATAAGAAAAAAGATAAAATTTTGATTTTTAGTAAGTAGTTGGTGATAAATACATGTGCAATTAAATATTATAAAAACAAAAAAATAGAATATCTTATTTTTTTTTTTTAATTTTTTTAGATGTACCCTTTAATAAAAATAATGAGATTATTAATGGTAAAATAATAAATTTATAATTTGAAAATATCTTCTCAAAATTAATATTTAGCGAACTTAATCTTTCTCCTCCAATGGATATCGGATAATAAATTAATTGAGTAAAAAACATGTCAAAATCAATTTTTTGAACATAAATAAAAATAATAAAAACTGATAAAAAAAAGACAGAACCTAAAAATGGATACTTTATTAATTCAAATTTTTTTGAAGTAAATATAAAAAATATAAAAGAAAAACTTAGTACTAAAATTAAATATACCGAAGGAACAGGTTTTGAAAGAAAGGCTAACCCAAAAAATATAGGTAGAAAGAATAAATATTTTGTATTAATTTTTAGACCAAAGTGGAGGAAATAAAATCCTAATAAACAAAAAAAGACTGCATGTTGATCAAGAAATGGCGTCCCGCTTATTGGATATGCTAAAATTGAAAAAGATATAGATAATATTAAACAAAACTCTTTTTTTAAACCGTTTTTAAATAGATAAATAAATGTTGTGATGGATATTAGTGCATTAAAGACTGATGAATGTAAAATATATGAAAACCAATTTATTCCAAATATAAAAAAAAATATTGCTTGTATATAATCAAGTGATATTCCATGAACGACCCAATAATCCCTTATAGGTAAAGAACCGCTCAATATTCTTGAAGCTGAGTCATAATGTAAAAAAGTATCTATTGGTAACACACCTTGGTTTGAAACGTAAAAATTTAATAAAAATGCAAAAATAAATAAAAAAATTATATAAATATTTTTACTATAAATTTTTTTCATAAAACTCTTTTATTGTGTAACCAATTTTGTTCATATAATTTTTTGAAATCTTTGAATGATTCGGTAGCCCTATAACTTGATTTCCAAAAAATTCTGCATTTTTTTGGATTTTAAGATTTTTTTTGCTTTCAAAAATCTTGGCACAATTATGATAGAATAAATATTTTGTTTCAATATTTTTGAGTAATAAATAATTATTTAACTTATCTTTATTTTTAACTAAAATAGGAAAATCCATATAGTTTTGAAAATTAAAATCTTCAACTGTAAACAGTTTTACATTTTTAATTTTAAGTTTTTTAAAAAGATTGTAATAGTAAATGTTATTATTTTTTCTTGTTAATGAATTTTGATTTCTATTTTTAATATCTTTAAGTTGTAGGTATATTACTTTTTTAGATATTTCAGATATTTTTGAGAAATAATAGCTTGGAAAACTAATCCTTTTAAACTTCAAAGAAGGGTAAACAATTTTCAGAACAGATAAATTATTATTTTGGTGAGCCTGGCGAAGGACTTTAATAAAAATTTTATAAAAGACTCTAAATTTTAAAATCTTTAAGATCAAAAAAATTAAGATTTGTTTCGAAAGTAAATATTTGTTAAAATTTTTATAATTAGAAATTTCTTCATTTGCAAATTTTATAAATTTAGTGTCATTAGTAGAAACTCCTCCTCCAAAGAAACCTGAAATATTTTTCATTACATTGAAGCTATATAATGAAAAGTCTCCAAAGCTTCCGCTAAAATATTTTTTATTTTTTTTATAAAAGTGATTATCAAAATATATTGCATTATCCTCGATTAAAAAAATCTTTTTTTTAGAGCAAATTTTTTTTATATTTAAAAGTAAACTTGGTGAATTAAATATATTAGTGACAACAACAGCTAAGGTTTTCTTGTTTAATCTCTTTTTCAAAGATTGTAAATTTGGCTCGCCAGTCTCTAAACTTTGTTCAACAAAATTTGTTTTAAAACCTAAGTTTTTTGCCACATTGATCATCTCAGGAAGATTGAAAGGTTGAAAAATAATTTCTTTTTTTTTTGGGAATTTTTTTTTTAAATATTTTAGTAAAATAAGAAAACCCACTCTTAACTGACTTGTTAAAACGAAACCTCTTTTCCCTGAGGTTTTATTTATAAATTTTTCAATTTTTTTTATTTCCGGGTCCGAGATAAAAAAACTTTTCAAGAAGTTTGAAATAGATAAATATATGTTTATTCTAAAATGAGCCATTAAGAGATTAATTTGCCTACACGTCTAGCATTAGCCATTACTATGCCCAGCGGATACTTGTTTTCTTTAAAATTAAATACTGAACTATCAACTATAAAAATATTATTATGATCTTTAAGTTGGCACTTTTCATTTACCGATAATTTCGATTTGCTATTCATAGGCAAAGTTCCAAAATAATGAAAATCTGACCCTACTCCTGGAAAATGAGTCTTAAAAAAAGGGTAAATTATTTTTTTTTTGTTTAGAAAAGAAAAAATTTTAAAATTTGCTTTTTTAAGTTTACTTACCAAATTATTTTTTTTTGTATAAATAAGAAAACTTTTATTTAAGTTCTTGATATAAATATCACTATATTTTGGTGAAAGTAATATATTTGTAAAAATTAATCTGTTTTTAAAAAAATTAATCAAAAACTTTAATGGGTATAATAATTTACTTAACTCTACCATAGACTCTGTTATAAGTTTATTTCCAGGTCTAAAATCAGCACAAAAATAATTGTCTTTTCCTTTCCCAATAAATTGAAGTAGTGATGGTGTAAAATTTAAATTAAATTTAATATTTTTCTTACCGAGATATACGGCAATTAACCTTGGATGATGATTAATTTTTACCTCTCGCTTTATATTAAGAAAACCCATAACAAGCTTTGTTGTAGCAACAGTTCCAGTCGCTAGTATTACTTTGTTAGCAATAAACACTTTATACTTATTTTTATTTTTACAAGTAAGTTTAATTTTTTTACCTAAAGAGGTCATTTCATCGAGATAGAAATTATGAAATCGAATTTTTTTTGATAATTTACTCATTTTAAGAAAATTGGAAGAATTTAATTTATCTTTATCCTCATTCAAATTATTCAAATTTTTTTTCTTCAAAAACTTATTAAAAGCTAATATTGGTTTTTGTAAGTTAAATTTTTTATTTTTTTGCTTTTTAAATTCTTCTAAATGAACGGGAATTAAGTAATCATTAGAATAAACAGTATTTTTTGATTTAAATGTTCCTAAAAGTTTATAATTCCTTAAAAGTTCAAGGAATGAGCTATTAATGTCTTTTTGAGTTTTTTTCTTTAACTTTTGGTTATTTAAATTTATATAATTATCAATTTGGAGCCCCCAGTAATTAGACAGTCCGCCAAAATCTAAACTACCAATTATTTTACAATTTTTTGTTTTTTTTAGATTATTTCCGACAAAATAATTTTCTACTTGAGTTTTTTTGTGTCTCATTTGAGAAGGTAGAAACTTAATCTCTTTTTTGTTTATTTTAGATAAATTAAAATTGAAATTTGGTGAAATAACATCAATTTTCTTTTTTTTTTTTGAAAAGGTGTCTATAAAGTTTAAAGCTGATAGTCCACTTCCAATGATAACCGTATCAAGATACTCAATAATTTGTTTTTTTTGCATTTAATTATAGTTCTGGGTCTATATTTTTTGCAGCAGTATACAAATCTTTAACTGATTGAACTGAATTTTTAAAATTTTTTTCTTCTTCCGTGCTAAGTTTAATTTCAACCACTTTCTCAACACCTTTGCTACCAATTATAACTGGCACACCTGCATAAATATCGTTTATCCCATATTCTCCATTCAAATAAGCAGCGCATGGTAATTGCATTTTTAGATCTTTTAGGTAACTTTCAGCCATTTGAACTCCTGAAGCTGCTGGTGCATAAAATGCTGAACCTTTTTCCAAATATTTGACGATTTCTGCACCTCCTTTTTTTGTTCTATCTATTATCTCATCTAGTTTCTCCTGTTTAATTTTGCCCTTTTTTACAAGATCACTTATTTTTTTTCCATTTATCTCTGTCGAACCAAGCATAGCTACCATACTATCTCCATGGCCTCCCAAAACAAATGATTTAATATCTTGTACGCGTACTTTTAATTCTTTTGATAAAAAATATATAAACCTAGAGGAGTCTAAAATCCCGGCCATTCCTACAACTTTATTCTTGGGAAAACCTGAATATCTTTGTAAAGCCATTACAATTACATCGAGAGGATTTGTAATACAGATTACAAAAGCATTAGGTGATGTTTTTTTAATTTCAGTAGCCACCTGTTTGATAATTTTTAAATTAATTCCTAACAAATCATCTCTTGTCATACCTGGTTTCCTCGGTACTCCAGCTGTTATAATTATCACATCTGAGTTTTTAGTATCCTCATAGTTATCGGTTCCAATTAAATTTATGTTGAATTCGCTTACGGGTGAAGATTGGGCGATGTCTAATGCTTTTCCCTTTGCAAGACCAGAGGCAACATCAAATAAAACTACGTCTGCTAGTCCCTTTATGGCTATAAGATGAGCTAAAGTTCCTCCTATTTGTCCTGCTCCAATTAATGTAATTTTTTTTTTCATTTATTCACTTTTATTTCATTGTAGGCATCACAAATTCTGGATCAGATCTCATTCCTGAAGGCCATCTTGATGTAATAGTTTTCAATTTTGTATAAAATCTTACTCCCTCAGGACCATGCATGTGTTGATCGCCAAATAAAGACCTTTTCCACCCTCCAAAACTATGAAATGCCATAGGTACTGGAATAGGTATGTTTATCCCAACCATTCCAATTTTAGCTTTGCTGGAGAATGTTCGGCCTGAATCTCCATCCCTAGTAAATATGCTTACGCCGTTACCAAATTCATGATCGTTCACTAATTGTAATGCTTCATCAAAATCTCTCACTCTAATTACTGATAAAACCGGTCCAAAAATTTCCTCTTTATAAATCCGCATATCTTTTGTTACTTGATCAAAAAGACAACCACCAATATAGTAACCGTTTTCATAACCTTGTAATTTAAAATTTCTACCATCAACGATTAGCTTCGCACCTTCTTTCTCGCCAATATCTACATAGCCTTTAACTTTTGCTAAATGTTCTTTTGTAACTAGTGGTCCCATTTCAGATTGTTTGTCCATACCAGGGCCAACTTTCAATACTTCAACTTTTTTT
>MDSV01157553.1_pt1 | contig 11024 bp, 20 predicted proteins | sample 810851 | NCBI WGS metagenome assembly MDSV01 (sample SAMN05326640, study PRJNA326480) | marine metagenome | isolation source: seawater | place: Atlantic Ocean: North East | collected 2012 | reverse complement strand
TAGCAGAACTGTACGTAGGTGTAGTCTTTGCTAACTGTATGTCTGATAATAATGGTACGCATATTTCTTCTCCTGCAGTCTTACGTGATTTGGGAGGAGGTTTAACTGGTGGCAAGTCTAAAGAATTTATACCGTCTTTCACGGCACGATAGACTGCATCAATTAAATCAGAATTTTTATCATTAAGTTTGTCAATACGTTTAAGTAAACGTTCATTGGTAGATTTGAGTTCTGCGTACTTGCCGTCTGTTACCTCAGCAAGTAGTTCAGTTATTTCTTTCTTACTTCTTTTAGCCATGTTCTCACCGATACTGCAGTAATTTTTACGTTGTATTCATCTTCGAGAATATCTGCAATCGTTACTGAGTTTACTTCCTTACCCTGTTTTACTAGATTTTCAACTGCGTCAAGGAAGTCTGAGGTATCTTTATCAACATTCTCATACCATTTCCCAGTCGTAGATATTATACTTTCTAATAGTTTGTCTATATCTTTATTCACTTTGCTAATGTTACCATAACTTTGTGACACTTTTCTATATAAATAAAATTATATAACGCACGCGTATAGAGATAAAATTTTTTTCTTTGACCTCGCACGCGTATTGAAACCAAAAAAAAAGCCACACGAGCGCTTGCGCGTCCGTGTGGCTTAAACGTAGGCTAAATGGATGTAAAGTCCTACGCTTGTTTTACGTAGGCTTTAGCCCACTCTACTGCTTTTCCTATTGTAGGTATAACAATAATATTATACTCTTTAACTTTTTTCAAGGCATCAATAGTTAGTTCAGGATTGAAGTCAGGTACTGGTACAGGATTACCATAGTTATCATCTTTGCAAATACCTGATACTTGCATATCAGTAATAATGATACGTGGTTCTTGTTGCTTTCCTAACCAGTCCATTGCAGGTCCATCAATAATATTGTTGAAGCCATAGTATGGTATTTCTTTTACCCACTTACCTTTGCTAGCTAGAATACCAAGAACACCAGTCGGCTCAGTATCAGTATCTTTCCATTCAATATCTGCTAAATCATCATCAACTAAACCTTGATACATAGCTACTGTGGATGCAGGTAATATATGTACAAGGTTTTCGATATCTTGAGAATCAAAATGCATAGAGCCACTGCCATCAATCAGTAAAGTGCCACCATTTCTTTTAGTCTTGTTCGTGAACACCTTTCTATCTGTAGTAAATCTGTGCATTGCTCTTGGATTAATACCTGTATCAGATTTCTTCTTTGCTACAGCTTGTACTTTGACAGGCAACCTTTGCGTAAGTTCAGGATTGTCAATTTTCATAACACCCCACTTAGCTTCTTCACCTGTTGTACGTGCCATATTGCCCATGACTATATCATTTACATCACTCATATCTTCATCAGTAAGTACACCAAGTCCATCTTGTTCCATATCATATCCTTCAAGAAAAGACGTTGGCAAGATAATATCTTTGTTAGACATATCCTCAAGCTCATTGTATAAATACTCTGCGACTTGTTTTATCTTTTTGTTAGGAACAATCTTTGCATCCTTACGTGTCGACCACACCATTTTGTATGCAGTAGCTAGTACATCAAGAAACGTATTCCATTGTTTAACTACTAGACCTGCATCGGCAGTCTCCATTGTTTCTTCGAGCCGTGACATAAGACTATATCTGCTAAGAGTTAACACTTCTTCTATAGTTCCAGGCATACTAGATAAGTAATGTGCAAGGTTTCCCCACTCCATTCTTCCCAGCCGTGCAGAGCTAGACAACATGTCGACAATAAATTTCTTTAGCGTCTCATCATCTGTTCTGCTAAGTGAATTTCTGTAATACCAAAGAACATTGTTATGAATAGTATTTTTTCTAGCATGTTGCCATCGTGCAGGAAGAAACTTACTAGCTTTCTTCACAATGTACCAATAGATAGACATATTCATTGCAATGTCTACGTACTTAGTCATATGCTTGACACCAACTAGCTTACGTGGCTTACCATACTTGGTTTGTACAACAGCCATTAGCTTGTGTAAATTTTTAGTTAGCTCTCCATCTACTTCGTACATAGGTGTGCCTATTGTTTTGTTCTCGTGGTCAATAGCGAGAGTGATAGATTTCTCTACCACCCAATCACTATCGTTCAGTGCTAATCCAAGAAGTTGCTTACGCTCCTTAGGTTTTCTTAACCTAAACATCTTGCATCTCTAAACTGCTAATAACGTCACTAGCATAGTAACCAAAACACACACGTGCTGCAGTCTCCTGTTGTATACCCATTTGAACTAACTTAGCAAATTCTTTCCAAGCTCTGATAGACATAGGTAGCCCACCGTCTTGTTCTTTTGCATAAGCACCCTTGTACTCTTTAGGAAGAGTTTCAATAGCTTCGGGATGTACTTCGTTGATATCAATCTTTACAGTAAACCTATCAGCCAATGCCTCAGGCAAATCTTCAGGCTTACCATTCATAGTGGCTACAACATTGAAACCACTTGCAGGTTGTACCAACTCTTTATCTTGATTAGGTAGAGTGAAACGTGCAATGTCACTGTCATCTAAGATAGCGTGCAATACTGATGTAACATCAGGTCCTGCATGGTCTATTTCGTTGAGTACAAGACGTGTACCTTCTCTCCAAGCTCTGATACCAACGCCATCATTCCAATCAAATGTACCTTTTTCATTAGGTATATAATGACCGATAATCTCTGACGCAGAGCTATCCACTGTCAAGGTTGTGCTGTAAACTTCTTTCTTATTTGGCACGTTAGTCTTTACAGCTTGGTATGTTTTACCTGTGCCTGGCATCCCATAGAGTAAAACCCTTTCTGAGTTGCCAATTATTTCGTTGAATAGTGTCCAACAATTATCCATTTTATTCTCCATTTCTTAAACTATTCTTCTTCAGTCTCGGATAGACTTCTAAAGAAATCTTTTTCTGCATCTGCAAGATACTCTTCTACCTGTTCTATGGTAGCTTCTGCATCATCTGCAAATTTATTGTTAGCAGTTTCGTATATAGCTTTTTCATACGTACTTGCCTCAGGGATATCTAACCACGCATATGGTCGAATAGTAGGAATGTTTTCCCATTCTTCTCCATCAATGTCAACAGTAACTGTCATCCATTCAAGAGATTTATATCCCTCAAATGCTACGTTCTTAGATTGCATTTCAGATAATTCTGCAACAGTAATTGTTGGTATCTGAAAACAAGCACGTACGTGTGGCATAGTTAGTTTTCCTGCTTTGTGATAGTGTGGCATTGCTAGTGTACACTGTATAGGTATCCCATCAAGTATCACTCTATCTGTTTTCTCGCTATCTTCTACACCTTTTTCAAAGTTCTCCAGGAATAAACCTCTCAACAACGAGCGATTGTATCCTTTCTCAATAGCGTTTTCGTTCAACTTGTTCAGCACTTGTGAAGTGAGAACAAGGTAGTTGTACTCGTGTGTTTGCACACGATAGTTAATTTGCATTTTTAACTCTCTTTCTTTATTTTTAATTCAGGTGTGTATCTTCCGAAGAATGTTACAATACCTTCTACATTTCTAACAGCAAATTGGTAGCCATCAGTGTAATACCTTGTATTGTATTGCTTCGCTCTTGTCCAAAAAGCTCCACCTTTTTTAGCTTTAGTATTAGTTTGTTGGTCTAACACAACCCATCTGTTAGGATTGTTTTCCATTAGAACATCCCACCCACGTCTCATAAGAAGTGTTGACATACCTGTGCCAAACACTCCTCCTTTTTCAGGTAGGTTTTCTACTGTTTCGCCTATGTTATATTTCATAAGTCCTCTCTTTCTGCTATCGATAGATAGCTTGTAACACACTGATTAGAACCGAATATCTCTAATCACATTTGCAACTGCTTGTGTGCTACAAGCTACCTACGTTCGGTTACTACTAAACAGGGCTGTAAATGTAGCTCCTACTAATAGATAGCTTGTTGCGTGTTGGTACTATATCTGTGAGTACCTCGTGCCTGTCCTTCTTGTTTTTTTAATTAGCTACGTACTAATCCACAGAAAGGTAAGACGGTACAGACACGAGCTACTCACAGTGTTAATAGGTCTCATAAGTAGAGTAGCTCTTGTATATTTACATATACAAATCTTCATCAGGCTCATACAATGGCGACTTAGTATATATCTTTGGTTGGTGTTCATAGAACTCTATCCTTTCCTCATTATCTATAAGACTAACCAACAAATCTATTTGTTTTACTGCATCGCTCATCGTTGTACCATTTGGAAATGTAAAGTCAACGGTTAATGTTTCTTCGTATATTTTACAGTTCTCGTCAACGTATTCGTATACATCACTCATTCCTCTTCTCCTTTAACTTTGTTTCTAAGAAATTGTTCAAGGCTATCAATACCATCTGATACAACTTCATCTTCATTCTTAGCTTGAACAAACATATTCTCGATGATATCAGGATTACCCATCATTACTAGCTGAGGCTCTTGCCAAAACCAAAAATTATTATGTTCAATCATTTGTTCTAATATCATATCAATAACATCAGTGATAAAGCCAAATGGAATAGGAAACATATCAGGCGACTTACCATTCTTAATTAGGTTGCAAGCCTTATCTATTACTTCTCTATTCTCTTCGCCAATGTAACTAATGTGTGCTTCATATGCATCTGTGTCTTTGATTGTCAAGTCTTCTAAAGTCTCTGTAAGAAATTGTGCAAATTTTACAGCTTGATTTCCAACAGCAACTTGTATTTCGTGTGCAATCCATTGACCTAATGCATCAGGAAAAGATGTAGCATCGTATTTAAAATTGTGTACGTCTAAATTATCTGCACTGCTTTCCCTAGAGTTACCACCCATCTCTCTCCACGACCGTGCGAAGTATGTTCTTTTCTCAAACTTCTTATTGACCGTGTCTTCTTCTTTGAACGCGTCAAAATTGACTGGCATAACTTTCTCCTTTCATTTTTGTATTAAGTTTCTTTACCGTCTCATAGCCACAAGTCCAACACTTAACAATGTAATGGACTGATGACTTCACGTTAGAATGTATAGCTAATCTTTTGTATTCATCTAACCTGCAGTTATCACATACCATAACTTCTCCTATCTTTTAGGTATATCTTTACCTCGCCTGTGCTGAGGTTTCATTATGCGTTTGATTAATTTCTTAATCATTCTTCTTCGCCAATGACTTCGTTTAACCTTTCGTATATAGCTCTGAGTAATGCTCTGTTCTCTGAGCCTCTTCCCATAAGGTTATCTGCTATCTCTGTATCAGCTCCAATGGTTTTAGCCATAGCTCTGTATACTTTACATGCCTCGTTCATCTCAAGGATTTTACCTTCGATAAATTCCTCAGGAGTAAACGTTGTAGGATTATTTATATCCATTATTCTTTTTCCTTTCCACCCTGATGATACGCTTGAAACGTAGCACCTGAGTTCCTCATCATTTTACGTAGAGATTTTTTAGCAAACGCTTTAGTATTTTTATTACTAACTTGCTTACTACTCTCCATATATTGTTTGCCACCACGCTTTGATTTGGCAGCTCTGCGTTGCGCTCTATTCATTTTCTAAATATTTTATAGCTATATCTAGTTGCTTACGATTTCTCTTAAGCTGATTAATTACTCGGTGCAGTTGCATATCCTTAGAATTATGTTGTTTAATTCCGTGATATACAAGCTCGTCACCACCGAATGATATTCTATTAGTTTCAAATGGAACATATACTGATATGTCTTTATTGAACTCTTTAATCTTTACCATTATTCCTCCTCTTCAGTTGGATAGATACCAACTACTTCTTCATTGCTTGTAATTAATAAATATTCTTCCATTACTCTTCCTCCAACACGCCAATAAATTTTAGACATCGTACGCAAATGCCATCATTTCTCTTGACTCTATTCTTTCTACATAGATTGCATCTGTTCGGATACGAAGTATCTTCGTAGTGAACAACTGCATTATCTATTCTTCTTTGTTTCTCGTGAGATGGTATATTATATTTGAACACTCCTTCACGAGAGATAGAATATTCTTTTCGACACTGATAACAGTACAAGTTATCACGTGGTATTTTCTTATCACAGATATTGCATCTGTATTTATTCTTTATATTCTTTGGCATAGCCTCATCAGGTATATGAAACGTATCCCAAGATGTAGTCTTGATTGACCGTCTGACTTGTACTTCTTGTTCCAAGTCGGCGAACTTATCTGCTTTACTCATTAGTATCCTTTCTGTATAGAATTAAACAGCCAGCTTCGGCTTTGGTTTCCAAGCTACCACACTGCCTTACAACTGTATATCATATGACTAGGATTTGTTGACGCGCGTCCGTGTGTTATAACTCATGGGCGAAATGTATATACTAATAGTATAATGCCTGCCCATGTGTAGAAAAAAACCAGTTGGTTTCTCTTTCTCTTTCTATTAATTTATTATTTATATATATTTATTTGAATTGAAATGATGTGTTGTGTGTGTGGTGTGAATTAGTTCTGAGGTTTCCTTATATCGGGAGCGACATAGTGAGCATAAAAAAAGGTGAGGAGCGAACTCCCCACCTTAATTATTTTTAGATGTTGTATGTTATTGATATATATATATCATCTATATATTTGTTATCCATTATTCATCTGTGAACGTTAGGAATTGTTCCCAAACGTTATCTTTCTTTACATTAACACCGTTCTTTACTGCGATGTTAATAGCTTTCTTACAGTCTGAATTGTTGTTGTATAATCCTATAGGACAAACGTAATCAAATGTTTCTCTGACTTTATCTGTACCTAGTAAGTCATCCATACCAGACTTAAGGTCACCAGTTTTGGTGAACAGTTTAGAGGCGTCTCCAGCTAATACAATCTGATGTACTTGATACACTGATTGCCAACTTCGCAAGAGATACTTGCTCTCTTTACCGTTGATTAATAGCCTATATCGCGCTACTGCTTTCTTGCTATCAGGATTGATAACTGCATTATCAACTCTACCAGCACCTACTCTGTATGCTTTTTTATCTATAGTGAAAGGAGTAGTAGCTTTCATATAGTCGTTTATCTTAGTATTAAGTTTTGGCGTAGCCATTATCTTATACCTTTCTGTATGGGTTGTACTTTGTGTGCAACCTCTCACACTCTTGTGGAGAGGTTGGGTGTAGAGAGTGTATGCATAATAAATTATTAACTGGAGCGAACGACTTTACTCGGCTGGAGGCAAGAGCGACTAGGCTGGTCCTAGTCGGGAGTGAGTAGAATGAGATTGAGCCTACGCAGTTAATATCTACGAGCTATTACATAGAGCGCTAGCGATGCGAGTAGATATAGGCGAAACGAATGGAGAGGAATAATTTTTATATTGTTGTTCTTTTGAATGGTACGTAAGGAGCTAGCGAGCTAGGCGAGCGTATGACTGGAGTAGATGTACGAATTATCGTCAGCTAATGAGTACACAATGAAAAAGATTACAACAATGGCATACACGTGGGAGGGATTTATATGATAGGAATAGTTAGTGAATGACATACCTCGCCCGAAGGCGAGAGTTAACGAGACTGAGGTAGTTAAGAAGCGAGGTAGGAATGAACGAAAGAAGACTGGACATAACTAGAAATATAAAGAGAGAAAGAAAATATATACTATATATAGTAGGTATATGGAAATGTACATATGATGGTGGGATGTCTGAGGTTTGATACATTGGGTTACAATATGTATGTATATACTAGACAAATGTAAACATAGGGGGATGTATGTGTAGTATAAAAGTGTATATAGTGTTATGTAGGTATTTACGAACGGTAGTGAGTAAATAGGGGGTGGGGTGGGTAGGCAACAGACTATATATATATAACTATAACAGGTGGTTGCCTTGTTACGGGGGTATTTAATGTGGGGTGGGGGGGTTGTTATATGTGAGTCTCAAAAATATTACTGGTAACTATTTAATGTAGACGTGACACTTACCTGTACAGTTGACTGGGATAACAGTTACAGGAGGATAAAGTGTCCTGTGTAGATAAGTGTCTAGTTTATTATAGCACACTCTCTTACTTGTCCAGTAAAAAGAGATATTATTCTCTTTCTTACTGTACGCTTGGGGGGGGATGGTGTTTCGGGCGATAGCAGGCATATAGCGTAAGCTATCGAAAAAAATTTAATTTACAAACCTTGCGTGTCCTCGGGTACTAGCCTTGTGGTAATCCCAGTCCTAGAAACATTCTAGTAGCTAGCTTTCGTGCGCCTGATACTCTCTTTACCTGTAACACGTTTGCTTCGTAAATGTTTGTATAAGAACTATACCATAGTAAAATGTTTATGGAAACAAAGGAGGATAATATTTATGATTTCCAAGAACAACTTCAGGTCGGTGACCAAGGTGAACAACTTATTAAAAAATTCTATGAGAATCGTAGAACAGAAGGCAAGTCAGTCTATATCGTCAGACCTGCAGCAAAGTGGGAGCAACAACAAGGAGCAGACTTCTTTGTAGTTAACAATGAGTTAGGTACAAAATATTTTGAAGTTAAAACTGACACACAAGCTAAAGATACAGGTAATGTAGCATTAGAAATACAGATAGTAGATAACGATGGATTTAAGTCTATTGGTTGTGCAATGAAAACATTTCCTGACTTTCTTTTCTACTGGATATATCCAACACAAGAAATACTGTATTGGAATCCACAGAAATTAAATCCCTGGATTATTGACTGGATAGCTGACGGACACAAGATAGTAGAGACAGAAAATAAAAATTTTTTTTCACGCTCCTTGTTAGTACCTATTAGCGAATTAAAAGCAACTGGAGACGTACGGAAACTAGAAGTTAGCCAAGAACTTATAGAGCAAGTTATCTTTTAGTAACGTTACCCCAACGGTCAGTTCTAATTATTTGTTTTGGATTGTTATCTTCTAAACAAGGAAGACCATCAAAGTGATGTCTGTATTGTTCATTACATACTAAACATCTTTGATGTCTATTGTATGACTTGTCAACTTGCGCCATAAGGTAATCTAGCCTTATAGCAATTTCTCTGCCTTTGTCCTGAATTTCGTTGTCTGTTATCTTACCCATGAGTAAAATAGATTAGCATAATGATAAAAACTTGCAAGGTTTGTAATAAATCTTTGACATTTCAACGCAAATGGAAGTTGTGTTCTAATCTTGCATGTTTGGAATATAATAAAAAATTGAGGAGGTATGACCGTGTACGGCAAGATGAAAAAGCCAAAAGCGAAGAAGAGTAGTAAATCTCGCAAGTCCAAAAAAATGTACTAATATAAGTACATGACTATTAATAGCCAAGGACAACTTTCTAGTAATTTACCTAAGGCATATCAACTATATCCTAAAGGTAATCAGAAGTGTGCTAACTGCATGCATTTTGTAGAAGGGTACTGTAATCTTTTTAAAGCATCAGTACAGTCCTTTGCTTGGTGTAAGAAGTGGAAAGGTGGTGCTAATGGCTCCTAAGAAAAAACCTAAAAGAAAACCTATTAATGCAAAGACTAAAAAAACTTTGCAAGCTAAAGCTGCAAAATCAAAATATACATACGGACAGCTAGCTCAAGTATATAGAAGAGGTCAAGGTGCTTATTTATCTAGTGGTAGCAAATCAGCAAGTATGGCAGCATGGGCTATGGGTAGAGTAAATAGTTTTATAAAAGGTGGTCATTCACAAGATAATGATTTAAAGAAGAAGGGTAAAAAACGTGCCTCCAAAAAAAAGAAGTAGGCGTAAAGTTAAATATGAGAAGGGTGTACCTGCTAAGTATTTACAGAATAAAAAACGTTCTAAAGCGTCTGTGGCACGTGAGATTCGAGCTACAGCTAAGGCTTATAAAGAAGGTAAAAGAATAGATTTAAAAAAAGTACAAAAGTCACGGGCTACTAGGAGCAAAAGATAATGGCACATGCTAATCGTAAAAAATCTTTATTAAAAAAACATGGACTTAAAGGTGTTAACAAACCTAAGCGTACACCTAAACATCCTAAAAAATCACATGTTGTATTAGCACAACAAGGACATCAGTTAAAACTTATTAGATTTGGTCAACAAGGTGTATCAGGTGCAGGTAAAAATCCTAAATCTGCTAAGAATAAAGCTAGACGTAAATCTTTTAAAGCTAGGCACGCTAAAAATATTAAGAAGGGAAAAATGTCAGCAGCCTACTGGGCTAATAAAACAAAATGGTAAACGTTGTCTGCGCTGTTCCTGAGTGCAGTAATTTACTCCCAAAAGGTCAAAGAAAATTTTGTTCAGATAAATGCAGACAGTTAATTGATAAACGTAAATGGAGAGCTAAAAAAAATGGTGAAGTATATATCTTGGAAGATAAAAAAACTAACATCAAAGCTAAAGCTCCTAAGAAAAAAACTACGGCAAAAGATGGACGAGTATCAGCTAGACGTGGTGATGTTTATGACAAGTTCGTACAAGATGGTCTTGTTAAAGAAGTATTGGAAGATGACATTACAAGAGATGACGCAGCTAAAATTCTTAAAGTTTCTAAAGCACAAGTATCAAGATTTCTTGCAGCGTATCAAGAAGACGTAGAACTAGAAAAAGCACAGGCTGATTGGGATGTACCAACAGAAGCTATAGAATCATTAGAATCATTTAAAGATTTTAGAAATAGATATTTCTTAACAGAAAAAGGTATACGATTTGAAACTGCACCATTTCACGAAAAATGGATTAAGTCACTAAACAAAGCTATAGATGAAGGTGGACAACAAATGATACTGTCACCACCTCGTCACGGTAAAACAGAATTGCTTATACATTTTGCTATATGGCGTATTATGAAAAATCCTAACATAAGAATTATGTGGGTTGGAGGTAACGAAGATATAGCTAAAAACTCAGTGTCATCTGTAATAGATACATTAGAATCTAACGAAGGACTTAAAGAAGATTTTTGTGGACCTGGTGGTTCATTTAAACCAAAAACTAGAACAGGTAAGTCTTGGTCACAAAATGGTTTTACTGTATCTACAAGAACAGTACATGGTATAAAGT
>MDSV01075284.1_pt1 | contig 11024 bp, 12 predicted proteins | sample 810851 | NCBI WGS metagenome assembly MDSV01 (sample SAMN05326640, study PRJNA326480) | marine metagenome | isolation source: seawater | place: Atlantic Ocean: North East | collected 2012 | reverse complement strand
TGCCTAAACTGAGTTTTGATGGAGATTCATCACCAACTGATTGGGCTGATATAAAGCTGAGTATTAATGTTGGCAGTTTAAATATAGGTGAAAGACAATTTTATGATTCAACTGTAAATTTTGAAAAAAAAAATAATGAGTTTATTGATTTAGACATAGAGTTAAAAGGGGATAAAGATTATCATACAATCGGAATTTATGAGGAATTTGGTAATAAAAAATTCATATTAGAATCTAATTATGCACCTGGGTTGTTGGAGATTTTAGATGTTAATATTGACTTAAATACAGGGAGCCTGAGAGTTGAGGGAGAAAAATTAAAAGGTTCAAATATATATAATGGTAAGGTTGCTGGCAGTGACCTTGTTTTTTTAGAAGCCCCATTATTTGCAGACTTTATTAGTTTATTTTCTATTAAAGGCCTTACTCAAAAACTTAAAGATGGAGGGATAATTTTTGAAGACTTTAAAGCAAGATACGAATTTTCTAATGAGAAGCTCAGGTTAGTTGATAGTTTAATAAAAGGAAGTGAACTTGGGTTGAGCTTTGATACAGTTATAGGGTTTGAAGACGACTATTTTTTAACAACTGGAACAATAATTCCAGCTTATACTTTGAACACCTTGTTAACTAATTTTCCAATTGTTGGAGATATTATTACTGCAGGATCACCAGAAGATGGACTTTTAGGTGCAAATTTTAAGATTGAAAAGAAGGAGGGAGAATATGAAATGTCTTATAACCCGATCTCAGTTTTTGTTCCAAATATTTTAAAAAATTTTTTAGCTGATTAATTCAATAATACCATAATTTTTTTTTCCAACATATAGAACTACATAGCTTTTATTATCTTGATAATTTTTGTTAAAGTCTTTTTCTTGAATAGTAGCGTTTTTGTCTTGTATTTGATGATTATTAATTTTTACTGCACCTTGTGATAATAATCTTTTAGCATCACCATTTGAGTTACATAATTTTAATTCTACAAGAGCATCTTTTATGCTTATTTGAAGATCCTTCTCACTCTTTACAGTTATTTTTTTTGTACAATTATTTATACTTTCAATATCCAAGTCTTTATTAACTAGAATTTTGCTGGCTTCGTATTCTGCTGATTTTGATTTTTCATCTCCATGACAAATTTTTGTAACTTCATTAGCTAACATAACTTTAACTTTATTTAGCTCTGAACCATCATATTTTTTATACTTTTCAATTTCTTCAGTACTAATATCTGTAAACAAATATAGAAATTTTATAACATCTTGATCCAACGTATTCCTCCAGTATTGCCAAAAATTTTGTACACTTAGTTTCTTCTCAGATAACCAGATAGCTCCACTAGCAGTTTTTCCCATTTTTTTTCCATCGGAAGTTGTTAAAAGTGGGGTTGTAAGCCCAAAAACATTATTTTTATTTTTTAGCCTTCTAATCAGATCTATTCCAGAAACAATATTACCCCACTGATCAGATCCACCAAATTGAATTAAACAATTATAATTCTTATATAATTCAAGAAAATCAAAAGCCTGTAGAATTGAATAATTAAACTCTAAAAAACTAAGATTTTGCTCTCTACTTAATCTTTGTTTTATTGATTCAAGGGCTAGCATTCTATTAACTGAAAATTTACTTCCTATATCTCTTAAAAAATTTATTAACTTTAATCCTGATAACCACTGGTAATTATCAACGATTATTGCTTTATTCTTGTTTGACTTATCGAATGAAATAAATTTTTCAAAGTCATTTTGCAAACTTTTTTTATTAGCTAATATTTGATCTTCAGATAAAAATTTACGAGTTTCATCTTTTCCAGAAGGGTCGCCAATAAGGGTGGTTCCGCCTCCAAGAAGAATAATTGGTTTATGACCATGCTTTTGAAAAAATCTTAATAGCATTAATGGAAGAAGTGAACCGATGTGCAAGCTGTCAGAAGTACAATCGAAACCGATATAACCTGTAACTGGTTTGGTTAAAGCTTTGTTTAAGGCAACCTCGTCAGTACATTGACTTATAAAACCTCTTTTTTTTAAAAAATTTAAAAAATCTCCATTCATAGTTTTCATAGTCTGGTTATAATATTAAAAAATGAAAAGAAAAGAATTTTATGCATTAGGTATAATGAGTGGTACCTCACTAGACGGTCTAGATTTTTCATTAGTAAAATCAGACGGTAAAAATAAAGTTTGTATTATTACAAATAAATATTTTAAGTTTTCAGAAAAAATAAAGAACGATTTGAAGAATTTAATTTCTAATTCAAGATTAGTAAGTCCAGAAAAAATTGAACAAGAAAGATTTTTCATAGAATACAATAAAAGTTTTAGTAATTATCTTATTAAAAAAATTCAACTATTTTTTTCCTCAGTTAATTTTTATTTTAATGATGTTGATATTATTGGTATTCACGGAAATACAGTGGTGCACAAACCTGAAAAAAAAATTTCAATTCAGCTTGGTGATCTTAAGCTTATCTCAAAAAAAGTAGGTAAACCTGTTATTGGTAATTTTAGATCAAATGATATTTCTTTAGGAGGGGAGGGAGCTCCTCTTGTTCCAATTTTTCACAAAGCAATTTTTTCAAAAAATAAGAGAAAAATAATGGTAGTCAATATTGGTGGGATATCAAACTTTACTTATTTAGATGGGAAAAAATGTTTTTTAGCTTCTGACATTGGACCTGGTAATACATTAATTGATAACTTTTGTTTAAATAAATTTAATAAAAATTTTGATAAAAATGGTTTAATGGCAAGAAAGGGAACTGTTAATTTAAAACTAGTTGATGAATGGTTGAGTAAAAATATTTTTAAAAAAATATTACCAAGGTCTTATGATACTGAAAACTTTAGACTTGAAAATTTTATTGGAAAAAGAGAATTAAACTTAAACAATTTAAGAAGTTTAACTTTTTTATCAGCAAAGATAATTTCTTCAATGAAATTAAAGTTAGGAAAAAAAATTGATTATTGGATTTTTTCAGGTGGTGGTGTCAAAAACATAACATTGATGTCAGATATAAAAGCATTGTTAAAAAACGAAAAGATAGTCATCTCAGATAAGATTGGTTTTGACTCATCATTCGTAGAATCTTCTGCCTTTGCATATATATCTATTAGAACTATTAAAAATCTGCCATCTGCATTTCCAAAGACAACCGGATGTTCAAAAAAAAATGTATGTGGTAAAATTTATAAACCTTGAATTTACTTGAAACAGTATTTTTTCACTTTTTCTATAACTTTTTCTTCTTGATTATTGAAAAAATGATCTGTGGATTTTATTACTTCTTGTTTTACATCAATTGACTTCTGTTGGTTAAGTCTCTTAACCACATCTTTTATTAAACTTACCTCAATTAAAGAATCTTTATCTGCATTAATAATTACACCTGATGCAGGACATGGAGCAAGAAAGTTAAAGTCATACTTGCCAACAGGAGGACTAACTAAAACAAATTTTAATATCTCTGGTCTTCTCATCAAAAGTTGCATTCCTACCCATGCACCAAAAGATATTCCACAAATCCAGTAATCTTGAGATTCTTGATTCTGATTTTGCAGCCAATCTAATGCAATTGCTGCATCTGCTAATTCTCCTTCACTACCATCATGTTCACCATCGGATTTACCAACTCCTCTAAAATTAAATCTCAATGTTGAAAACCCTATATCAGAGTAAAGTTTATGTAGTTTAAGCGATAATGGGTTGTTCATATTGCCACCATGACCTGGATGAGCATGTAATATTAGAACAGTCGGCGAACTCGTGCCATTGTTGTGGGTGTAGTGACCCTCTAATCGACCAAGTGGTCCGTTTAATAAGATTGATGGCATTTATACTTGACTATTTTTGTAGGATATACTATCTATGTGGTTTTATATTATAATTTTAAATTAATGTCAAAAAATATTTTTAAACTCATTAAATCCGATATTGTTGCAGCAAAAAATAGAGATCCTGCAGCGAGATCCTATTTAGAAATAATTTTAACTTATTCTGGTTTTCATGCCTTGTTTTTTCATAGAATATGCCATCTCCTGTGGAATTTAAAATTAAAACTTATCTCACGATTCATTGCTAATTTTTCAAGAATTGTTACATCTATCGAGATTCATCCTGCTGTCTCTATCGACGAGGGCTTTTTTATTGATCATGGTTCTGGCTTAGTAATTGGAGAAACAGCTAAGGTTGGCAAAAATGTGACTGTGTATCAACAAGTTACTCTGGGTGGTTTATCACCTTCAATAAACTCAAACCTTCAAAGAAATGTTAAAAGACATCCTACAATATGCGATAATGTTATAATTGGATCAGGTGCTCAAGTACTTGGCCCTATTACTATTGGGAATAATGCTAGAGTTGGAACAAATGCAGTTGTTTTAAAGAATGTTCCAGAAAATTTAACTTTTGTTGGAATACCAGCTCGAAAAATAGAATCTGAGAATTATGAATCTAAGAAACATGAATCATTTGAAGCCTATGGTATTTGTGATGGTAAAATTGATGACCCAAATAAAAAGAGTATATTGGCGCTATTTAGAGAAATTCATATGTTGAATGAAAAAGTTACTAAATTAAAAAAAACAATCAATAGTTCTTCATATTCTAATAAAAACTTAGGTATAAACAAAAAATTGAATAAAAAAGTTAAAGGAAAATTTAGCAAATGAGATTAACATCTAAAGGAAGATTCGCAGTAACCTCACTTGTTGATATAGCTATAAATTCGGTAGGGGATAAACCGGTCAGCTTATCTGAAATTTCAAACAGACAAAATATTTCTTTATCTTTTTTGGAACAAATTTTTCTGTCTTTAAAAAAAAATGGCATTGTTAAAAGCGTTCGGGGGCCATCAGGAGGCTATTTATTTGCAAAAAACCCTAGCTTTATAATGATATATGACGTAATCAACGCGATTGATGAAGATTTGAAAATTACAAGGTGTAATGGCATTGATTATGGGTGTATCCCAACAAAAAAAAAAACTAAATGTTTAACTCATAATCTTTGGAATAATTTATCTAATCATATTTCATTCTTTCTTAGTTCAGTTTCAATAGAAGATGTTTCAAGAAATAGTTACAGTTTTCAACAAATTCTTAAGAAAAAAAATAATTCAATGGAAATAGTGGAGTTATTAGAATGAGTAAAATTTTAAAGACTACAGTAATAGAGATTGATTTTTTTGAGATTAATAATAAATAATGAGTAATATAATGAAAAAAGTTAAAAGTAATATATATTTTGATTATCAGGCAACTACACCAGTAGATCCGAGAGTTTTAGAAAAGATGCTACCATATTTTAATGATATTTATGGTAACCCACACTCAAGAAACCATACATATGGATGGCATGCTGAGGAAGCTGTAGAATTTGCTAGAGAAAATGTAGCTGAAATAATTGGGGCCAACCCAAAAGAAATAATATTTACGTCTGGAGCTACAGAATCAAACAATTTAGCAATTAAAGGATTAGCTGAGTTCTATGGTGATAAGAAAAAACATATAATTACATGTGTTACCGAACATAAATGTGTTTTAGAGTCATGTAGATACTTATCGGAGAAAAAAGGATTCGATGTTACTTATCTTCCCGTTAGTTCTGACGGTCTTATTGACCTAAATGAACTAAAAAGATCAATTAATGCAAACACTTTACTTGTTTCAATTATGGGCGTTCATAATGAAATAGGTGTTATACAGCCTTTGGAAGAAATTGGCAAAATTTGTAGAGAGAATAATGTTTTTTTCCACTCTGATTGTGCACAAGCCATTGGTAAAATACCACTTGATGTAGAAAAGATGAATATTGATTTAATGAGTATTTCTGGTCATAAAATATACGCCCCTAAGGGTATTGGAGCTTTATATATTAGAAGAAAACCTAGAGTTAGGATTTTGGGCATGATGAGTGGAGGAGGCCAAGAAAGAGGCATGAGGTCGGGAACACTGTCGCCAGCTTTGTGTGTTGGATTAGGGGAAGCTTGTAAAATATACATCAACGAGATGGAGTCAGAAAATCAAAAAATTGAGAAGTTAAAAAACATGATGTTAAATGGGATTAGAAAATCTTGCTCCGATATATATTTAAATGGATCAGATAAATTTAGGGTTCCTGGAAACTTAAACTTGAGTTTTGCTTACATTGAGGGAGAATCTCTAATGATGGGAATCAAAAATCTTGCAGTTTCGTCGGGTTCTGCTTGCACCTCTGCTTCACTTGAGCCTTCTTATGTGCTTAAGGCTTTAGGGGTTGAGGAGGAACTGGCGCATACAAGTCTTCGCATTGGTTTGGGAAGGTTTACTTCTGAAGATGATGTTTTAGCTGCAGTAGAACAAATCGTCACAGAGGTAAAGCGTCTTAGATCTTTAAGCCCATTGTGGGAAATGGCCCAGGAAGGCGTTGATTTAAGTAAAATAAAGTGGGCAGCACATTAATATTACTGAAAGGAAAAGAACATGGCTTATAGCAAAAAACTTATTGACCATTATGAAAACCCAAGGAATGTTGGTTCCATGGATAAAGAAAATAAAGATGTTGGAACAGGCTTAGTAGGTGCACCAGCTTGTGGTGATGTAATGAAGTTACAAATCAAAGTTAGTGACTCCGGTATCATTGAGGATGCAAAGTTTAAGACTTTTGGGTGTGGTTCCGCCATAGCATCTAGTTCACTTATTACTGAGTGGGTAAAAGGAAAAAAAATTGATGAGGCTTCTGGAATAAAAAATACTGAGATAGCTAATCATCTTGCTTTACCTCCAGTAAAAATTCATTGCTCAGTACTAGCTGAAGATGCCATAAAGGCTGCGATTGCTGATTACAAAGATAAAAATAAAAAATGATCTCCGTAACCACAAATGCACTTCACCAAATTAAAAAGCTGATTACATCTAGAGAAAATATTCCCGCCGGCATAAAAGTTGGAATTAACACTAAAGGTTGCTCTGGGCTCTCTTACACACTCGAATATGTTGATCAGATAGATGATAAAGATGAAGTTTTTCAATTTGATGATATAAAAATTTTTATTGACCCAAAGTCATCACTTTTTTTATTAGGCACAGAAGTTGATTATGTGGAAGGTGAATTAGAATCAGGTTTTAGATTTGTAAACCCCAATGAAAAGGGAAGATGTGGCTGTGGTGAATCTTTTCATGTATAACCAATATAATGAGCTCATCTAAAAGTTGTTGGAATTGTAATAAAAAAATAGATAGCAATGCCTTTTTTTGTGAAAGTTGTAAAAAAGTTCAAAAGGATTTCAAAGTAAACCCTTTTAAGATTTTCTCTTTAGAAAAAAAATATGAAATTGATCTAGAAAAACTTGAAAAGAGATATCTTGAACTTCAACAATTATTACACCCAGATAAATTTATTAATTGTAGTAATGACGAAAAATCATTCTCGAATTCACATAGTTCAAATATAAATAATGCTTATGAACAAATAAAGGATAATGTAAAAAGAATAAAAATCTTGTTACAGCTAGAGGGTTATATTATTGATGATGGAAATAAATCTTTTAAAGATGTCTCCATGTTAGAAGAAATTATGGAGTTACAAAATGAATCTATGTCAGTTGAAAACGAAAGAGAAAGTCAAAAAATTGAATTATTGTTAAAATCAAAAATTGATGAAGAAAAAAAAAAGGTTGCGAATAATCTTTTAAAAAAAAAATTTGAAGATGTACACAAGTCTTATATAAAACTCTCTTATTTAGAAAAAATAATTAAAAACCTAAGACAATAAAATGAATTTAATTAACATAGTTGATCCACAGAATGAAAAGATAAAATCTGAACTTTGTTTAGGTATTGATTTTGGAACAACTAATTCTGTTTGTTCAATAAAAAAAGACAACAAAATTGTTTTTGTAGAAGATTTTGATAAAAAATTAATCCCATCAATAATATTATTCAAAAAAAAAATTCTTGTTGGAAATCAAATACAAGAAATACAAAAAATGTCAGATTTGATTTTTTCAATTAAAAGATATTTCACAAAAGATCCTGATAAAAAAGAATTTTTAATAGGTGGTGATGAAAAAAAATCTGCAATTGAAGTTACTAAAGAAATATTTTCATACATAAAAAATACTTCAGAAAAATTTTTAAAAAAAAGCATAGATAATTGCGTTTTGACAGTACCAGCTTATTTTGATGAAAAGGCACGCTCAGGTCTGATGAGAGCAGCTTTTATGGCAGGTTTTAATGTAAAGAGATTAATAAATGAACCAACAGCTGCAGCATTTGCATACGGTCTTGAGGGTAAGAAAAGAGGACTTTTCTTAGTTTATGATTTAGGTGGCGGTACATTTGATGTATCTATTCTAAAACTTAGTGACGGGGTTTTTAAAGTTATTGGCTCTAGTGGAGACACCAATTTGGGAGGTGATGATTTTGATTCTCTTATAGCGTCATATATTTTAAAAAACTTTGAATGTACTCTTAAGGATTTAAAAGTGGAAGAGAGAATTAGATTTATTAAAAAATGTAAAAATTTTAAAGAAAGATTATTTAAAGAGAATTCCTTTGATGAATCTATCACAGTAAATGGAAGAACCTTAGTGATGACAATTGATTTACAATTATTAAATGATTCCTTAAATATTCTTGTTGAGAAAACAATTTCTATAGTTGCTAAACTTATAAATGAGTGTGACATTCAAATAAATAATATTGATGGTTTTATTTTGGTAGGAGGTTCTACAAGACTAAAGATAATAAAAAAAAAAATTACTGATAAATTTAAAAAACCAATTTTTGACGATTTGGATCCAGACCTTGTCGTTTCTAGAGGTGCTGCATTACATGGTTTTGAGCTTTTAAATGGTTCGAAAAACCTTTTGCTTGATGTAACACCATTATCTCTGGGAATTGAAACCATGGGTGGGTTAACCGAAAAAATTATTCCTAGAAACTCCCCTGTACCTTCGATAAGAGAACAAGAATTCACTACAAACGAAAATGGACAAACTTCAATTAAAATCAAAATAGTTCAAGGGGAAAGAGAAGCAAGTAATGATAATCATAATTTAGGAGAGTTTGTATTATCTGGTCTTGAACCTAAACCTGCAGGAATACCGAGAATTAAAGTAAGGTTTTCTCTAGATGCAGACGGTATTTTATTTGTCTCAGCGTTTGATGAATCATCATTAAATGAAAATAGTTTGGTTATTAAAACAAATAATGAACTTTCAATTAATGAAATGCGGTCAATAGTTGAATCAAGCATAAAGAATGCTAAAAAAGATATGGATTTAAGATTTTTAATTGAATCAAAAGTCAAAGCCACAAAATTGATAAATGAAATTAGTAATGCTCAAAAACTTATGAATAAATTATGTTCAAAAAAAGAAATTAAAAATATTAATAAAATTATTATATTAATGAAAAGTGAACTAAAAAACAGTAATAATAAAGAAAAAATTGATGAATTGACTGAAACTTTAAACGAAAGTACAAAGGAATTTGCTGAAAAAATACTTAACCAAAATTTTTCAAGTTTTGTTGGAAAAAAGATAAATCAAATAGACTAATAATGACAAAAATAATTTTTATTGAACCTGACGGTAAAGAAATAATTGTGGAAGCTCAAAATGGATTATCCTTACTTGAAGTTGCGCATAACAATGGTGTGTCTTTAGAAGGTGCTTGTGAGGGTTCCTTAGCATGCTCAACGTGTCATTTGATTGTTGAAAAAGAGTTTTTTGAAAAACTTCCTGAACCGTCCGAAGAAGAGGAAGACATGCTAGATCTTGCATGGGGATTGACTCATACTTCTAGATTAGGGTGTCAAATTATTATAAATGATGATTTAGATGGCATGAAGGTAAAAATTCCAACTGGAACAAGGAATATGAGTGTTTAGCTATGAAGCTAAAGTGGACAGATTCAAGAGAAATAGCTATTTTGTTGGAGGACTTGTATCCTGATGTTGATAATTTAAATTTGAGATTTACTGATCTCCATAAATGGGTATTAAGTTTAGATCAATTTGATGACAACCCTGATTCTTCAAACGAAAAGATTTTAGAAGCCATTCAGATGGCATGGATAGATGAGAGAGACTAATGTTTTTAGATTTTAATAAAATAATTAGGCAAAATAATTTACCTCAAATTGGTGCAAAAATTCTTGTGGCAATGTCTGGAGGGGTTGATTCTTCGGTCACAGCTGCACTATTAAAAAAAGCTGGATATGATGTTATAGGAGTGACTATGAGATTACACCAATCAAAGGGAGGAACAAAAGTAAAAACTTGTTGCTCTGGAGTTGATATTGCTGATGCAAGAAAAGTTAGTAAAAAATTGGGAATAAAACATTATATTTTGGATCTTGAGAACCGCTTTAAGGAATCGGTAATAAATAACTTCATAAATAGTTACCAGGAAGGTGAAACACCCATTCCTTGTATAAGATGTAATCAAACTGTAAAGTTTGAAGATCTAGTAAACTTTAGGAAACAACTTGGCTGTAATATTTTAGCAACAGGACATTACATAAAAAGAGTTGAAGATAAAAATGGAATAAATCTTTTTTGTGCCGATGATAACCAAAAAGACCAAAGCTATTTTTTATTCGCAACCACTCAAGATCAGCTTAAATTTTTAAGGTTTCCGTTAGGGTATTTTTCAAAATCTTTTATAAGAAAACTGGCTGCTTTTTTTGACCTTGATGTTGCGACTAAAAAGGACAGTCAAGATATCTGTTTCATTCCCGATGGTGATTATAAAAAGTTTCTAAAAAAGTCTGTTAAAATTAAAGCTAAAGGAGGTTTAATAGAGACTTTTGATGGCAGGGCTATCGGAAGCCATAGTGGAATTACAGATTATACAATTGGACAAAGAAAAGGTATTGGGGTAGGGGGAATTAAAGGTTTAAACAATAATTCGCCTTTTTATGTTATTGATATAGATAAAAACAATAACAAAATAATTGTAGGCCCGAAAGAGAAACTAGCCAAATATTTAATTCATCTAAAAGAAATAAATTTTGTTTCCAATGATATTCCTA
>MDSV01187864.1_pt1 | contig 11025 bp, 11 predicted proteins | sample 810851 | NCBI WGS metagenome assembly MDSV01 (sample SAMN05326640, study PRJNA326480) | marine metagenome | isolation source: seawater | place: Atlantic Ocean: North East | collected 2012 | reverse complement strand
TTTGCTTTCCGCTCAATGTACTGATGTAAATGTGAATAATGTTACTAGAGATATTTATCCAAAATATCATAAACCAAAACATTTTGTTAAATTGGGAAGAAAAAAAATTGAAAAGTTAATAAAAAGAATTGGTATATTTAGAATTAAGGCTAAAAGTATTTATAATCTTTCAAAAATTTTAGTTAGAAAATATAATGGAAAAGTTCCTAAAACTTTTAAAGAATTGGAAGATCTTCCAGGAGTTGGTCATAAAACTGCCAGTGTAGTTATGTCACAAGGATTTGGTCACCCAGCTTTCCCAGTAGATACCCATATTCATAGACTAGCTCAAAGATGGGGTTTAAGTAATGGAAAAAATGTTGTTCAAACTGAAAAAGATTTAAAAAGACTATTTCCTAAAAAATTCTGGAATAAGCTCCATCTTCAAATAATTTATTATGGTAGGGAATATTGTAAGGCTAGAGAATGCTACGGTTTAACTTGTAAAATTTGTACTTCTTGTTATCCTGCCCGAAAAAAAATATTTAAAACAAAGAAAGCTTAATATGAAAATTTTAGGAATTGGTAACGCCATAGTTGATGTAATTTGCAAAGTAAAAGATGATTTTTTATCCAAAAATAATCTTACTAAAAGTACAATGAAATTAGTTGATGAAATTGAATTTAAAAAATTATTATCTAATTTAAAAATTGAAGAAACTATTTCAGGTGGATCAATCGCAAATTCTATTGTTGGACTCTCGCAGCTTGGAAATAAAGTTGGTTTTATTGGTAAAGTTAATAATGATGAGCTGGGTATTAAGTATGAAGATGGGCTTAAAAAAGAAAATGTTGAATATTTTTATTCTAAAAAAAAAGAAGAGTTACCGACGGGAACTTGTTTGATATTAATAACACCGGACTCTGAAAGAACAATGGTTACTTTTTTAGGAACAGCAGGAAAAATCAATGAAAGTGATGTTGACGTTAATGCTATTAAAAACAGTGAAATAACATTTTTAGAAGGTTATTTATGGGATGAAGGAGATCCTAAAAAAGCTTTTAATAAAGCAATTCAAAATGCAAATAAAGTAGCAATGTCGTTATCAGATCTTTTTTGTGTAGAAAGACATAAGCCACATTTTTTAGATTTAGTTAAAAATAAATTAGATATTACATTCGCAAATGAGCAAGAAATAACGTCTTTAATTGATGCAAAAGATTTTAGTGAGGTTATTGCTTTTGGAAAACAACTAGGAAAATTAATGATAATTACTCGTGGAGAAAAAGGAAGTATAGGAATAGATAAAAATGATGTATTTGAATGTGAAAGTCAAAAAAATTTAAAAATTATTGATTTAACTGGCGCGGGAGATCTTTTTGCTGGTGGTTTTCTTCATGGTTATATTAATGGACAGTCGACGAAAGAAAGTTTGGAAAAAGGTACAGAAATGTCGTCTAAAATTATACAAAAAATAGGAGCAAGATTAAATTAACGTTTTTTCCTTTTAAAACTTCCCTTGCCTTTTTTTGGCTTTACTACTCTTTTTCTATACTTGGAAGAAAATAGATCTTTAGCTATAAAATTTCTTGATTTATTCTTCAAATAAAATACCCCTCTTTATTATTTTTGATAAAAAAATTATCCCCAAACTTTTGAAAAATTTTTTTTCTAAGTCTGTGTATATGCGTTTCAACTGTATGTGTTTCACTTTCAGAAGAATAATTCCAAACGTTTTTTAAAATAAATTTTTTAGTAATAGGTTTTTTATATTTATAAAATAAAATAAGAAAATTTATTTCTTTTTCTGTGAGATTTAGTTCTATATTATTTTTGATCAATTTACGTTGTTGTCTATCAATAATATAATCAGATAAATTAATTACTGCATCTTTATTAAGTTGAAATTTAGCCCAAAGTGAAATAATTTTTTTTTCTAAATCTAAAATTTTAAAAGGAGGTTCAATATTTTCAATAAACTGACTTTTCTTTAATTTAAGATAATTTTTTGAATTTGTTATTACCAGTATTGGTAAATTTTTATCTAGTAAAGAATTATAACTACTTATATTATTTTCAGTTACAAAAAATATTATAAGATTTTTTTTATCAACAAAATCAACTAGTTTTTTTTGTGAATCATTATAAAATTTAATTTTAAATTTAGAAAAAAACTCTAATTCTCCAATAATATCAAAAAAGATTTGATTGCCAAAAAATGATAGGGTAACATTTTTCATTTAATAAATTTATGTATATAAAAATAAAAAAAAATTTTCTTTCTTATAAAGGTTATAAATTAAAATGTTGCATTGGTAAATCAGGTATTAAAAAGTTTAAAAGAGAGGGTGATTTATCAACACCAAAGGGAGTTTTTAAAATTGGTTATCTTTACTATAGGGGTGATAGAATAAAGTTACCTAAATATAATATTAAGAAAAAAAAAATTAAAAGAAATATGGGTTGGTGTGATGATACGAATAGTAAATATTATAATAAAGAAATTCAATTTCCATTTAATTATAGTGCAGAAAAATTATATAGAAGAGAAAGAAATTATGATCTTTTAATTAATATTAAATACAACGTAAATCCAACTTATAAAAAAAAAGGTAGTGCTATTTTTTTGCATTTGACAAATCACAAATACAAAAAAACTAAAGGATGCATAGCAATTACAAAAGAAAGTTTTTTAAAAATACTACCTCACATAAATAATAAAACTAAAGTATCAATAAGTTAGTTACTTCTTGGTCCAAAAATAGCAGTTCCTAACCTAAGATAAGTTGCACCATTTAATACAGCTTTATCGTAATCAGAACTCATACCCATGCTTAACTCATTTAAACGTAAATTATCTGACAATTCTTTTAATATTTTAAAATAATCTTCAGAATTTAGTTTTTCGGGTGGCAAACACATCAAACCAATAATGTTTAAAGATAATTCATTTTTACAATAATAATGGAAATCTGATAATTCTTTTATCAATATTCCTGCTTTTTGACTTTCTTCACCTAAATTAACTTGAATAAATATTTTATTTTTTTTATTTAATTCTTTTTGGTATGTGCTTATTTTATTTGCTAATTTTAAACTATCTAAAGAATGTATATAATTAAATAACTGAACAGCTTTTTTAGCTTTATTAGACTGTAGTTTTCCTAACATATGTAAATTTATATTTTTATATTTTTTTTTTAAAGATACCCATTTTTCTTCAGCTTCTTGTACTTTATTTTCACCAAAATGTTCATGACCAGATTCAAGTAAGGGAGCAATTGACTTTTCAGTAAATTTTTTAGTTACAGCTATAATTTTTGGAATAGTTTTTAGTTGTTTTTTAACAGTAATTTCATTAATTTTATCTTTTATAATTTTTATTTTTTTAAGACTTTCATGCATAAAAGTTTACCAAATTTTTTTATTTTTATAGATAAATTCAACAGTACAATTTTTCAAAATAACCTTACAAATATAGGAATAATTTATAGAAATTATAATGAATTAAACAGGGAAAAGGAATTAAAAAAAATAGCTAAAGAGTGTAAAAAAAAAAGATATTTATTGTTTGTTTCAAACGATATTAAACTAGCTTTTAAAGTAAAAGCAAATGGTATTTATTTACCTTCATTTAATAAAACAAAAAGACTCAGAAACTTAGAAAATAAAAATCTTATAATATTGGGATCAGCACATAATCAAAAAGAAATTTATCAAAAAATTTCACAAAAATGTAAAGGAATTTTCTTGTCACCAATTTTTCCAGTTAAAAAATCTAAAAATCACCTTTACTTACATAAATTTAATTATTTATCATCTCTTAATAAGGTAAATATCTTAGCTTTAGGTGGTATAGATATTTGCAATATAAAAAAACTAAGATTATTAAATATTAATGGTTTTGGAGGTATTGCGATAGCCAAAAAAAAAACCGGCCTTAAAAAGGCCGGTTTTTTTAAAGAATTAAATCTTTTTAATCTTTAGAATGCTAATGAAAGCGCAACTGTTGTTCCATCTCTATCGTTAGCAGATCCGCTAGCGTAAGCTTGGTTAGTAACAGAAGACTGTGCAATCTTAAGAGAAGCTCCACCCATTGAGTAAGCAATCTGTGCAGATTTAGCTTTAACTTCAATTGGTTCAACTGTAGCTCCTGCAGCACCTCTCTCAGACTTATGTTCTCCATAAGAAATTGAAAGATCATCGTTTACAGCAAATGATATACCGTAAGCAGCGTTATCATAGTACTGAGTTCCCGCGCTTCTGTTGAAGTTCTCGTTAGATACTTGGTATCCTAAAGTAACTCCACCAATCGCGTAGGTTGCTCCTAAAACGTACTCTGATTTATCACCAGTCATTCCGCCATCAGTTTCTTGTTCGAGTTCTGATACACCAACGAATGCAGTTAAACCATCCACTAAACCTGTATGGCTAATTGTTGCACCCATACCTGAACCAACACCTTCAGAAGCAGATCCACCAACACCTTTATCAGATGCTAGTCCACCGTTTGCTCTCGGGTTGTAAGTTAAGTATAAGTTCATTCCTTCTGGTGTCATAGAAGTAGGCACTGCCCACTCTAAAGCGTTTGAACCAGTAACTCCACTCACGTAGTCAAGACCTGTACCTAAAGCAGTACCAGTAGTCTCTTCCCATGCTGTAGGCATAGCGTCATCGTAACGATCAACACCAATACCAGCTGCACCGTGGTTAAAGTTTATTGCTCCCATGTTAGGTGTAGTCATTACTAATGAACCACCAGACCATGAAGATTTGTCAGTTTGAGTCATCGTTAACGCGAAAGTAGTTCCGTTATCAAGTTCGCCTGAACCTGAGAAAGTCATACCTGTGCTCATTCCAAGAGGGTTACCGTTTGCAGTACCTTCTAGAGACGAGTACGTCATCGTTGCTCCACCGGCAACTGAAAGTTCGCCTGCGTTAGCAGATGAAATTACAGCCAGAGATCCGCACAATGCAGATGCTCCGATTTTCGTTAATTTATTCATAGTTAACTCCTTTTTTATATATACATTCATATGAATGATGGAAAAGTAGCACTATTTGCATTTAATAGAATAATAAATTGCTTAAAATAAACAATTTTTTATAAACTGTTACATAAATGACACATTTAATGTTACTAAGCATTTTATGGGATAATTAGCCTTTTTTTTAATATTCATATAATTTTATTTGTAATTTTTGTTTCAATGTTAGTGTAATAAGTGAATATATTAATGAATTTTTTAAAAAATATCACAAATAACTTTGTATCCTTTACTGCAATAATTACGTTAATAGGATTAATAAGCTCATGCGGCTTATATAAGCCTGTTGATGCTAGAAAAGTTAGTCCAAATGTAGAAGAAAGGGTAAAAAAAAATCTTGAAGAGGGTAGAGGTTTTACTCTTATGGGTGGAGGCAAAGATAAAACAAATTTTCAATTTGCTTCTTCAAACCCAATGTGGAGAGCAACATTAGATGTTTTAGATTTTATACCTCTAACAAATGTTAGTTATTCTGGAGGAATAATTAGTACTGACTGGTACACAGATGCAAATGCAAAAAATGAGTCAATAAAAATTACAGTAAGATTTTTAACAAATGAAATAAGATCTGACGGCATTAAAGTAATTGTTCATAGAAAAAAATGTAATATTAAACAAGATTGTGAAGTTAAAAAAATAACTTCCGTTTTAGAAAACGAAATTAGGGTTGCTATTTTAAAACAAGCTGTAATTTTTGAAAAGGATGACTTAAAAAAAAATAGGAAAAAAAGACCTAAATTAAAAGACTAATTTTCATTTTTTTCAATCATGTAATTTTTTATAACTCCAATGGAAAGATACAACATAAAAATAGTTGAAAAAAAGTGGCAAGATATATGGTCCTCGAAAAAAACTAATTCAGCTATTTTAGATAAAAATAAAAAGAAATTTTATTGTCTCGAAATGTTTCCTTACCCTTCAGGAAAAATTCATATGGGACACGTTCGTAATTATACTATTGGAGACGCTTTAGCACGCTATAAAAAACTTAAAGGATTTAATGTTTTGCATCCAATGGGTTGGGATTCTTTTGGTTTACCAGCTGAGAATGCAGCTCGAGAAAATAATCTTCATCCTAAAGATTGGACTAAAAAAAATATTGAAACAATGAAAACACAGTTAAAACTTCTTGGTCTATCAATAGATTGGGATCGAGAAATATCCACTTGTGAACCTGAATACTACAAACACCAACAAGAATTTTTTATAGAATTGTTTAATAAAAAATTAGTTTATAAAAAAGATACATATGTAAATTGGGATCCAGCTGAGCAAACTGTTTTAGCAAATGAACAAGTAATTGATGGAAAAGGTTGGCGTTCAGGTGTAGCAGTAGAAAGAAAAAAACTTTCTCAATGGTTTTTTAATATAAAAAAATTTTCTCAGGATTTATTGGATGAATTAGAAAAGTTAAGTAACTGGCCTGATAAAGTTAAACTAATGCAAAAAAATTGGATCGGAAAATCTTTTGGATGCGAAATTAATTTTCAAATAGATAAAAAAAATTCTAATGAAAAAATAAAAGTTTTTACAACGAGACCAGATACAATTTTTGGAGCTTCTTTTATTGCACTTTCAATTGATCATCCTATTGCGAAAAGTTTTGAAAAAGATAAAAATTTTAATAAATTTAAAGTAGAATGTTCAAAATCTGGAACTACGGAAGAAGCATTAGCTGTAGCTGAGAAAATTGGTTTTAATACTGATTTATTTGTATTACATCCGTTTAAAAAAGATACTAAGCTTCCAATTTATATTGCTAATTTTGTTCTAATGGACTACGGAACTGGAGCAATTTTTGGTTGCCCTGCTCATGACCAGAGAGACCTAGATTTTGCGAACAAGTATAAACTTAATGTTTTGCCAGTTGTAAAACCAGTAGAAACTGAATCTTCAAAATTTAAAATTCATAAGGAAGCTTATACCGGTGAAGGAATGCTATTTAATTCAGATTTTTTGAATGATTTATCAGTTAGTAAAGCTATAGAAAAAGTAATAAAAGTTATAACTGAAAAAAAAATAGGAGAGAAAAAAATAACCTTTCGTCTTAAAGATTGGGGTGTTTCAAGACAAAGATACTGGGGCTGTCCAATTCCAATAGTTTATGACAAAAAAGGACAAGCTATACCGCTTGAAAAAAAAGATTTGCCTGTTTTATTACCTGAAAATATTGATTTAAAAAATATTAAAGGTAATCCTCTTAACAATCACCCTACTTGGAAATTGACAAAACTTTCTAATGGTGAAGAAGTAACTAGAGAAACAGATACATTAGATACATTTGTAGATTCATCTTGGTATTTTTTAAGATTTTGTTCTCCCAAATATGAAAAATATGGATATAAAATAGATGATATTAATTATTGGATGCCTGTTGATCAATATATAGGTGGCGTAGAACACGCAATTTTACATTTACTTTATTCTAGATTTTTTATGAAGGCATTATCTTTTGAAAATAAAAAATTTTTATATAGTGAACCATTTGAAAGTTTATTTACACAAGGCATGGTTTGTCACGAAACCTATAAAGACGAAAATAATAAATGGCTGTACCCAGATGAAATAGAAAAAAATTCTGCAGGAGATTTTGTTACTAAAACAGGAAAAAAAAGAGTTTTAGTAGGACCCTCTGAATCGATGTCAAAATCTAAAAAAAATACTATTGATCCAGAAGAAATGATTAATGTTTACGGCGCAGATGCAATCAGGTGGTTTATGTTATCTGATAGTCCACCAGAAAGAGATGTCCAATGGTCTAGGGAGGGAGTCTCTGCAGCATATAAATTTATTCAGAAATTATGGAAATTAAATAATGAAATTGCCAATAAAGAAGAATCGTCGTCTGATAAAGATAACATTAAACTTAAAAAATCAGTAAATAAAACTATATTTGATATAACTAGAAATTTAGAAAATTTCCAATATAACGTTGTGGTCGCTAATATTCACGAAGCTTACAACTACTTAAATCAACACGTAATAAACAATAAAACATCAAATAAAGTTTTAAAAGATTCTTGGGAAAAGATTATAATGCTATTAATGCCAATGATACCTCATTTAGCCCACGAATGTTGGAATAATAAAAGTAAAAATTTTTATTGGCCTGAGTATGATTCAAACCTTCTTAAAGAAGATGATTGTAATATAATAATTCAAGTTGATGGAAGAAAAAGAGGTATTTTTAAAATGCCAACAAATTCGGAAGAGAGTATAGTGATTGAAAAAGCAAAAATTGTAGATAATGTTTCAAAATATATTAATGATAAAACAATAGTCAAAAATATATATGTTAAAAATAGATTAGTTAATTTTATAACAAAAAAATGAGAATAAAAAAAATCAATATATTCATAATAGCATTACTTTTAATGGCTTATGGTTGTGCTGGTTACGAACCTATTTTTGGATCAAAAAATTTACAGTTTAAAATATCTAGCTATACAATTGAAGGTGACGAAAAGTTAGGTAAGAAAATTTATTCTAAACTAAATTCTATTTCTAAAAGAAGTAAAAATGACGAAAATACTAAACTTATAGATTTAACTATAAATATTACAAAAAGCAAAGTAGCAACATCAAAAAATAGTGCAGGTAAAATTTTAGAATATAAAATTACTCTAACAACTATGATAGATATTCGAGATGCCTTAACCAATAAAATTTTGCTGTATGAATCTTCTGATTCATCAACTACATACAAATCTGAAGATCAATATTCAGAAACAGAAAGCTCAGAAAACAACTCAATTGAAAATTTGCTAAATACAATGTACCAAAAATTGCTAATAAATCTTTCACGAAATATTGTTTAAAAAAATGATTTTTAAAAGCTACGAGATACAAAAAAATTATTCCAGGCTGACAGAAAATAATTTTTTTTTATGTTATGGAGAAAATTTTGGACTAAAACAGGACATCAAAGAAATAATTAAAAAATCTATTATTACAAAAGATAAAAATTTAGAAATTTTATCTTTTTATGAAGATGATATAATTGAAAATGAAGAAAATTTTTATAATAATATTTATTCAGGATCTCTGTTTGGAAATAAAAAATTAATTTCTATCAATAATGGAACTGATAAAATAATGAAAAAAATTGAAGATATTGTAAATAAATTCCCTAAAAATACATATATAATAATTTTTTCAGATATTTTAGAAAAAAAATCAAAGTTAAGAAATTTTTTTGAAAAAAATTCTAAAACAATCTGTATACCTTGCTATTTCGATGCAGAAAAAGATTTAGAAATTATTGCTATAAATAAATTAAAACAAAATGGAATAAATATTTCGAAAGAGTCGATGAATTTATTAGTTTCTCAGTCAAATAATGATCGAAGTAATTTAAGAAATGAGATGGAAAAAATTATTTCTTACTCTTTAAATAAAAAAAACTTAACAATTGAAGAAGTAAAATCTATTATAAATTTTTCTGGAGAATACAAAACAGATATTTTGATAAATGAATGTTTGTGTGGAAATACACTTAAATACAAAAAAATTTTAACAGAACTTTATTCTACTACCATAAATCAAATTTTCTTATTACGGATATTAGATATTAAAATTCAGAAATTACTATCTATGAAAAAAATACAAGATGATTTTATTAATTTAGATAGTTTAATTAATTCTTCAAAACCACCTATTTTTTGGAAAGAAAAACCAATGATAAAAAAACAACTAAATATATGGACTTTAGGAGCATTAAAAAGAATTACTAATGAATTAAATAATGTAGAAATTTTATGTAAAAAAAATCCTCAATTATCAAAAGTTATTTTTTTTAATTTTTTTAACGGTCTCTGCAAAAAGGCTAGTAATTTTTCTTAATTAAATTAATAATTTTATCAAGCTGATCGAGGTCTTTGTAATGAAAAGAAATATTTCCTGAATTATTTTTTTTATTAGTAATAATTACACTTAATCCTGTTTTTTCTTCTAAAATTCTTTGTAAATCTAATATATTAGCATCCTTTTTATTTACTATTTTGAATTTTTTATTTTTAAATTGTTTTACTAATTCTTCAACTTGTCTTACTGAAAGTTTACTAGTAACTATTTTTTTTGCTAGTTCATGTGAATTATTTAATCCAATAAGTGTTCTAGCATGCCCAACTGACAAACTACCATCTTCGATAAGTGACAAAACATCATTTGGTAAATTTAATAATCTTAGAGAATTAGAGATATAACTTCTACTTTTTCCTATAAACTTTGATAACTTTTCTTGATCATAATTAAATTCATCAACTAATCTTTTATAACCCCTAGCTTCATCAACAGCGTTTAAATCTTGCCTTTGTACATTTTCGACAATTGCAAATTCTAATGACTTTACATCATCTACATCTAAAACAATAACTGGAACTTCATGTAAGCCAGCATTTTGTGATGCCAGCCATCTTCTTTCACCAGCAATTATTTCATACTTGCCACTTTTTGAATTGTCTGGTCTAACAACAATTGGTTGGATAACTCCTCGCTCTTTAATTGAATTTGATAATTCTTCAATACTCTCCTTGCTAAATTGTTTTCTCGGTTGAAACCTATTTCGTGATAGATCTTCAATAGGAATCTTATTTTTAACAAGTGATTTTTCAGAATCACCTAACAAAGATGATAAACCTCTTCCTAATCCTTTTTTTAAATTATTGTTCATTTTTTTATTTATCCACTAAGCTGCGCTTTCCATTAAATTTTCTTGTTTCAAAAATTCTTCTGCAAATGATAAATATGATTTACTACCACTACAAACTTTATCATAAATCAAAATCGGTTTTCCGTGTGAGGGTGCTTCTGAAAGTCTAACATTACGTGGTATAACTGTCCGATAAACCTTATCTTTAAAAAACTTTCGAGCTTCTAAATCAACTTGAGATGAAAGCTTATTTCTTTTATCAAACATTGTAAGAACCACACCCCTGATTTGTAATTTAGGATTTAAATTTACCTTGATTCTATCTATTGTTTTTACTAATTGACTAA
>MDSV01138856.1_pt1 | contig 11025 bp, 16 predicted proteins | sample 810851 | NCBI WGS metagenome assembly MDSV01 (sample SAMN05326640, study PRJNA326480) | marine metagenome | isolation source: seawater | place: Atlantic Ocean: North East | collected 2012 | reverse complement strand
GATAGAAGTTGGGAAACAAAACTCCATGATCTTGGAGTTGCAAATGATCTACTTGATCCTCTTGGATCAAAATCATATAGATCTTGTTTGGCAAATGTACAATAACCTACTACATCTGCGTGAATGTGATTGTTAGTGGCCCATTGCAACCAGTCTTCGTAGTCCACTCTAAGTTCAACGTGAACAAATCTGTTTGCCAACGGTGCAGGCATTCTATAAGTGACACCTTTATCACTTTCTCTGTTACCAGCGGCAACTATTGCAACGCCTTCTGGTAATTTATATTGTCCTACACGTCTATTAAGAATTAATTGATAAGCCGCCGCCTGTACTGCTGGAGCCGCTGAATTCAACTCATCTAAAAATACTATTGCTGTGGATTTAGGATCTGTAGGCAATTCTGCCGGAGATGCCCAAACCATATTGTTGTCTTTTGCATTGTAATAAGGAATACCTTTAATATCAGTAGGTTCCCACAAAGGAAGTCTGATATCTATAACTTCTCTGTTTTGTGTTTCTGCAATCTGCTTAACAATATCTGATTTACCAATACCTGGTGCACCCCACATCATTATGGGTCTTTGTAATTTGATGCAATGTGTTAATGCGTTTTTTGCCTCATTTGGCGTTACAGTTCTATTTTGAGAACCAACTGCTTGTTCTGTATTTTTTTTGTTTCTTGGCATTTTGTACACTCCTGTTAAAATGTTTATAATACCATTATAGCAGAAATGTGTTATACGTCAACCTGGTATTTGTGGATAAAAAGTCCTTGTTTTATGCGACTTCTAGTTCATGTATTCGAAAAACTTTGGAATAAAATTGGTAATTTTCACTTTTCTATCCTTGTCAAGTCCGGATATTTTTTGTTTTAAGTGTGTTAAATGTGTGATATCCGTTGGAGATTTTTGAATTCTTTTGGATAACATCATCATTTCAGTTTTAAAATTACTATTTCCAGTTAGATTTTTATCTTTTAGAAAATTTTGCACATCGGAAATAAATTTCTCTTTAAGTTTTATAGGTGCAATAAAAGGACTGTAATGTTTTGGTCTATCTACCTTAGCAGGTATAACTCCAAAATGTTTGTTTTTTGCTTTATAAATTGTTTCAATTTTTTTTGCCCAGTTTAAAAATTGGTCAAAATTGAACATACTCAATATATTAAGAGAAAAATACAATTCAACTTTTATAGAACTTTCTAAAGAGGCCATTTGTTTTAAATTTTTTTCTATTTGTGTAAATTTGCTGGGCCATCTGATGTAGTCGTTTGCTGAACCAAATGCATCAACACTGACACTTAATCTTACACTTTTGAATTGCCCAAGTAATTTATAAAATTTTTGATTTAAATTTGTTGCATTTGTTATCACCATCAAATCGATATTTTTTGATATGTTTCCTTTATCCAATAATTCAAAATAGTATTCGTATTCTTCCATAATAGATGGTTCACCACCCTGTATTGTAATTTGTTGCACATCTTGACTTATACTATACAAATTGTCTATTATGTCCTTTGCAATTTTAGATACATCTTTGCCTTCGTCTTTGGCCCAATTTGAACTTCTACCTGAATTACACATAACACATTTTAAATTGCAGAAGTTACTAAAATCTAGATCTAACATTGTTGGTAAACTTTTGGTTGGTAAACTTTTATAAGATTTATATAAAGTTCTGGAACTGCTATTATTATTCGATTCTCTATAATAACAAATATCACAACCGGTTACTTTTTTGTCATTTTTCATATGGTCTAATGCTGTTTTACGTGTTTCTCCAGACCAAAAATCCGATGGTTTTATCAACTGCTTGTCAGGGTGTATACAGCACAAACTTGCTCCACGATGTGATACAAACATGCCTTTTTCAACAAAGGTACAATGGGTCTTACTCATCTTTTTTCTCATCTGCTTTACTCATAGCACGTGCAAGTCCATATTTTGTAATGTCACCAGCAAACATCATGAGTTGCAGTGCCATTTTTTCCATAGTCACAATGATCTTCTTTTTGTCTACAAAGTAAGGACAATCTACATATTCATCTAACCAGAGATAAGTTTGTGGTGTGAATATAATTTTGTCAGGAAAAGCAATGTCGTATGTTTTAATATCTAGTTTTTTGACTGTTTCAAGTCCGAGTTTTGTGAGTCTAAGACTACGTGCTTGATAACTTTCTCGAACATTTTGCCACCATGAATAATAGTTTGTTTTAACACTTTCATCGTGTATAGGCTGTTCCAATAGGCCCATAAAGGTACGTGTGTAGGCTGTTTTAGTGTCCATGCACTATTAATTATCTAGTAAATTTGTCGCCTGATTTTAAAAGGAATACTGCAAACTTGTCAGTTTTGTGTTGAGCATTAAGTTTTTTGGCCAAGTTCTCAGCATGTCCTGGATTACTGAAAGACACTTTCTTGTATTTTGGTCCTGGATAGTTTGAAACGATGCTTGAACTTTTTAAATTGATTGGCTTACCGTCATAAAACACCGCCCATATGCCCTCAGCCGCAAGAACTTCTTCTTGTTTGTAGGTATCTTTATTGCTGACTGATAACAGCACTGTGGGTTTTGGTCTGCTCATATTTGTAGCAGTATTTACCAAAAATTGTATTGCTATTTGTCACCGTGAATGATAATGTGGTACCTAGGTACGTTACTGTTGTTGACCACTGTGTGATAATTTACAAGATCAAGTTGATAAGCAGTGCCAGGATCAAATTCTAGCACACCATGATTCTGCAAATAGAATTTACAGTCCTTAGGATTGTTTATTGCTACATTGACAGGACCTAACTTGCTTTGGGTTTGATCTCTATGCAAATTTATAAAACTTTTTGGGTCCAAACACATGACTCTTACCCTTTGGAAATTTTTGTATCCTAAACTTTTCAACCATTTTATTGTAAGTGGCATATGTTCTATTGCTTCAGGCGTCCATTTGTGGCCTAAAAAATCTTTGTAATAACTGTCTTCTTTTGTTCTACTATATTTTTGTCCATGTATGCAAAAACTCCTCCATCCTATTCCTGAATCTGATCTATGAGTAACCAAATATTTTTTGATATTTTGTATTTCATTGTAAACATCTTTGACTGGTACATTAGTGTTAACTTTTATGCAGGCAGGATTATTGGCATTGTGTATGTTTTGGCCGCTGTGTTTTTGTATAAACGCTTTAGTACTTGGTGCTAATAGTTTGTAGACATCGTGAGTGTATAATTTTGCAAAATAATATTTAAAATTAAATATATTTGACAGATTTGTTTTTCCTAAGTATACATTTGGCAATACATCGATTAGATTTTCATTACAAACATTTATATCTTTTGGATTCCATATCCAATCAGGAGCATATTTTTGTTTTAACATTTCCAAATTGTCGTTTATTGCTTGTATAAATTTTTCTTTGTGTATGAATAAAGTTTTATTTGGATCTACTTTCTCATTAAGATTAACATGAAAGTGCATTAAAGTGTTATCCTTTATAAAATCATAAACTTTTTGTCCATAGTTTTTACCGTCCCAGTCTGCTAATAAAGATTTAATAAATTTTACTTGCACTTTACTAATATCATAAACATTAACTTTACCCTTTTGAAACATCCAATTTACACCAGCACCGGTCATGTAGACATCTTCTTTAATTTTTAATTTTTCATTGTTAAAAATCCACAACGTATTTTCAATCATTTTAAAGTATTCATCAAAGTTGGTGTACATATACTTGTCAGCATCTATTTTTTTGGCATCTTTAGGTATATCTATATCGTCCCAATTCTCAACCACTCTTACATCTTCTTGAGTTGGATTGCCCCATGGGTCAAAAGCGATACTGGCATATATTTTAGAGAAGTGTTTACCGTCTTTTATTACTATCATGATACTATTTTAACGAATTTACAATGTTTTAATTTTGTTTTTTGCACAGTTGTTGCTAATAAAGGAGCACTATGCTCGTCTATTTCGTCCCATTTGTTTAAATTGTATTTGTTTAACCAACTTTCTTTGTATGGATCAAACCATTTTAAAAAGGTATCTTCTAGTTTTTTTGGCATAATGTCATTTTGTGCAATAAAAAACTTTGCCCTAAGTGTGATGTGGGGTTTTGCCAGTTCTTCAAACCTTGTTTTGCTGTTTGGTTCTTTATCTTTCCAGTAGTCCATTGGACGTTTTCCTAATTCTGCCCATGAAAGGTATATATTATTTGCTTTTATAGTAGGTTCATAGTGCGAATTACACAAAAAATTTTCTGTAAGTAATCCTTCTTTAACACCCCAACCAACATTTATTTTTGTTTGCACATGGTCATTTGTTTCGTGATAGTGAACAGCATGATGAAACTTATACAATATGTCGTTATTTTTCTTTTTTGATACGTGTTGGTGTGAAGTCTCATAAATTTTGTGCAATCGATTAAGCACATCTTGATCAATTTGTTTAAATTCAATTGGTTCTAATTCAGCAAATTTACAAAAATCCAAGTAAATCTGTTTAATGTTTGATAGATCAACCTGTTCTGATTCCGTTTTGTCTATTGGAACAAATCTTAAATGTTTTATTTTATTAAACCATTTATCCGCGACCACGGTGTCGTTCAAAGTATAATCAACATCGAATACTTGTTTTTCTTTGTTTTGGAAAATTATTTTAAAATTATTTTTTGGATTCATCAAAATTACCACCGTCCATCTCAATATTTACTTGTTGAGATTGTTGGGCAATTTTTAATGTTTCGATGATTTCTTCCTGTATGCTGACCAATCTTGTCATGGTTTGTGCAAGACTGTCTGCAAGTCTTTCAGCATCTTTTATAGGCATATTCAAAACCTTTTGTTGACTATTCTTTGCCGTTCTTACTTGCCCTATGAAATCTTCAATTGGACGTGTCTGTATTTTGCTCTTTGACTGCATTGTTTAATACCTGTTGCATTTCTAGTTTAGTTTTCATTGGTCCTTTAAAAGGATACCTTTGTAAAGTAATTAGTTTCGGACAGTATGCTTTTCTCCATCCTTTTTCGAAACAAATTATGTAGTATCCAGCACAGAACAAACTTTTTGATTTGGGAGTTTTTGAATATATAGGAAGTTGCTTCTGCACATCAAACATTGGATTATACGGTCTTTGTGATACAGGATATCCATGCACAATTAGATTTACTTCTGTTTCTACTGGCTCCTGCACTTTTGGTTCTACTGTAAAAATATCTATGCCAAATTTTTCTCTTAGACTTTCTGGTGTATGGAAAACTTGCCTTTGATCCCGTTTACTTAAAAATATCCAACCGTTGCCTTCTTTCTTTTGAAGTGTGCCAAGTTTGCTACCGTTTTCTTCGATAATCCAAAATTTATCTTTTACAAGTGTCTTTGCATTAATTGTCATTGTAGTCTCGCATTGAAAGGTTCAACATATAATTGTGCTTGTTCTGATATTCTCTGTAAATCATACTTGCCACAAAATTTCATAAATCTTATTCCTACTTGACTGATGTTTTTGTTTTCAGCCTTTGCTTGATCAATTGTTTGATCTAGTTCTTCTATTATAGCATCTGGTTGTGCATGAAGGTCAACCAATAATCTGTTTCTTTCGAAATCGTCTAATACTCTGTGTTCTTTACCATCTGCGTCTACCCATTTGCTCAACATCAAGTTGTTCCAAGTGTAGCCTTTTGCATTTCTATCGGCAAATGCTTCTTGTAGTCCAATTTTATTTTTTGTGCCTTTTGTTCTTACGCCTGGATACGCACTAAAAATATTATCACTAGGATCACCTCTCATTGCTTTTTCAAATATTATCCATTCTATGTTAGGTGCACCTTTGGCTAATTTTGTTTTTTTATCAAGAACAGGATTTCCTTTTTTGTCGAACCATCCTTCATGTGTTATAGTTTGTTCTGTGACACCATTGTATTGTTTTACTTTTTCATTAACTAGTTGATTTAGATCTTTGTCGGTGCTTAAAATAACGTGTTTTTGATCTGGATGTTTGTCAATCCATCTTGCAATAAGATCGTCTGCTTCTGCTCTTGGATTTTGCAAAACAGTTGCATTAGTTTTTTCTTTGATGAATTTACAGAAATCATCATAACACTCCCAAAATACATCGTTCTCTTCTTTTTCCTGCGGGGTCAATGCTTCTATGGCATCTTTCCTATTTCTCTTGTAGGCGGCGTAATGATCTTTTCTCCAACTTCTGCCTTCTAAACAAAATATTAAATGTGAACCATCAAAGTCTGCCCATGCTTTCTTTATTGAATTCATTGTGATATGTATTGCCATACCTATCTTTTCAGAGGTGTTGCCTCTTATCACGTGTCTTGCTCTAAAAAATGTATTTGCTGTATCTACAAGTATATGTGTCATATTAGTATTATAACACAAAAGGTAATTTTGTCAATTAGGAAACTTCAGTTTTACCGTCTGTTCGTCTATTGATTTGAACATAACCAGAGCCTGTTACGTCTAGTCCTTGTTCATTTCCAACTGTTCTGCAAAGTGTTTGGAACCAACGATCAACAACTTCTTCCTGCGTTTCTCCTTGATATCCACTTTGTTTTAGCATGTTCACAAATTCATCGTTCCAGTCTAATTCAAAGAAACCATTTCTTGGATTTTCTGGTTGCACATGAAGTTTGATAACTTTAACCATAGGCTCTTCACTTTTACTACCTTTGGTCTTTTTCTTTACTTTTGTATTTTTTGTTTTTTTAACTTTCATATTAGTATTATATCTGATTTTTGATCATTGTTCAAGTTTTATGTTCCCCATTTATTACCAAATAAATCCACGTGTAATCTTGGTGAATATTTGTAACCATTCTGCATTGCTATATCCGCCACTTGTTTTGCAGTTTTCGCCTGACCTTCTTGTGTGGCTCCAACAGCCATCAGATAGATATCAGCCTCTACTCCTGCTTTAGCATATTCTTTTCTCGCACGATCTACTTCTGCTAAATCCTTTTCATCTTGCACCACAAATTTAAAATACAAATGGCTGTTTGGTATTTCTGCATATTGCCTTGCAACATCAGGTTTGATTGCTTTGTCCCATTTTTCTCCTGATATAGAAAGTTTTGGAGATGTTGACCAAGTTATATGTACAGGTTCTTTGGTATAATCACCTGCTACCAGTCCTTGTAAAAATTTATCAAAGCCTGCCTTGAATGGTTGTGTGCAGTTTGTTTCTATTGTTAAATTTTTTAAACTATTGAATTCAGGTTGTCTTAATAATATTTGTGTTTCTCTTTGCCATAACATTGGCTCTCCGCCTGTAATAATAAAGTGTATATCTGTACCATTATCATTTGTCCATTTGTTATTGGGTGTGTACTGAGTGACTCTTTTTGCAATATCGTCCATACCTTCCCATGCTACTAAATTTTTATATCTTGATGACCAACTGGCACTTGCATCGCAACCTATTTCTACCACAGGTAAATCTCTAACGTGTTTTACATGAGACAAGTCCTGTGTCATGTACGGCATCTCTTCAGGCTTTAACCACTTAGTCTCATCTCTGCCTTGCCCAAAACCATGGCAGTTAAAGTTGCAACCAAACACTCTAAAGAACACACTAGGTACGCCAACAAAACGTCCTTCTCCTTGTACAGAATAGAATATTTCCGAATATCTCAACTTCTCCATATGATACTATTTTACAACACTATTTAGATTTTGTCTATTGATTATCAGGATAATCTCTGAAAAGAAAATGCTGTATTGTGTCAACATCAACATATGTATTAAATCCAACATGAACTTTGTCCACGTCTTTGTCATTGATGGTAATTTTCATTGCATCATCTAACTGTTGCATGTTTTCAAATTCCATATCAATTCTAAATTCTGGTAAATCCATTGACCTAAATCCTAGTTTCATTCTAGTAATTCTGTAGGTAAGCATTTTTTTGTTTTCAACTAATTTGTCTAAAAACAAAGACATTTTCTCTACAAAGTCTTTTGCACTGATGTTATCTTTATGATCTGCGTATATGGTATAGATGTCAGCCATTTAATACCTCAATTGCTTGTAGTATCTCGTCAACACTATATTGACCATTCATCTCTTTTTTCATTTCCGCTAGTTTTTTTTCGCGTTTAATTTCTAGATTATAACTGTCAATAAATGATTCCAAATACTCGTCTTCGGACATTATTTTTTAGACTTTTTAGCGTCTAATCTAACAACTTTATTATCTACAACTGTGCCTGAAGTTCTTCTCACAATATCATCGTGATTGAATTCTGCCCAGTACAATTCAAATGCAACACCATCTTCAAGTCCTTCAAACTGATGAACTTTACCTGGTTTAACCTGTGTAAAGTCTCCTGCATTTAAAATTGTTTCGTCTACAAGACCTTGATCGTCTTGCCATACTCTTACAAGCATCTTGCCTGATTCTACAAAAAAGCCATTCCATTTGTATTTGTGTTCGTGTTCTGAACATTTATATCCTGCTTTGTAGTCTATTCTGTGAAATTCTAGTACACCATTTTTGTGTATTAATTCTGTTTGTCCCCAAATTTTTCCTGCTATATTACTCATGCTTCGTATATGTCCTTTCTCACTATTCTTTTTCTAAGTGTGGTTACAAGTTCTTCTATCTTGTCAATGGTTGTTATGATGTCTGGATCTGTGATAACCTTGTCATTTACTTTGGCTTGTTGTCGCAAGGCCTCGTACTCATCGAGTGAAATTCTTAATGTTAATCCTTTTTCTTTTATTTTTTTTGGCATTGTTTTATTATATTATTATTTAGGTCTTTTGTCAATGGGGGGACAAAAAAGTCCCCCTAATGATTATACTGCGAAGTAAAGTAAACTTACTGCCGCAATAGCAATACTACCTTTGTTTAATTGTGACTGTTTACCGCTTAATGCTTTTATTAAAACATAAGCAATAAAACCTATCGCAATACCATAGGCAATACTGAAAGTTAATGGCATGATCACCGCCGCTAGTACGGCAGGTGCATACTCACTTACATCATCCCAATCAATGTCCTTGAGGTTCCTCAAGAAGTATGTCGCAATGAATATAAGTGCTGGTGCAGTCGCGAACTTAGGTATACTCTGTGCCAGCGGGGCAAAGAATAAGCAGGCTAAAAATAGCACCGCTACTGTTACCGCTGTCAAACCAGTTCTACCGCCTTCTTTTACTCCAGCACCACTTTCTATGTAAGAAGTAGTGTTAGAAGTACCTGCAAGTGCTCCAACAGTTGTTGCTACCGAATCAGATAGCAATGCTCTATCGATACCTTCTACTTCGCCGCTTTTGTTTACTTTACCAGTAAGGTTAGCAACTGAAGTTAAAGTTCCTGCTGTGTCCATAAAGTCTACAAACAAGAATGCAAACGCAGTACCAATGAAACCTGCCGTAGCAATTAGACTAAAGTCTAAACTGAATGCATGTGCAGGACTTGGAATCGCACCGGCTACACCTTTTAGATCAGATATACCAAATACCCAAGCAATCACTGAGACTGCTAAGATTCCAATTATAATTGCACCTGGAATTTTTCTTTTATCAAGTATTGCCATTGTGGCAAAACCAGCACCTGCTAATAAAACAGGCCAACTTGAAATATCACCAAGTCCAACTAATGTAGCAGGATGATCCACTACAATACCAGCGTTCTTAAAACCTATAATGGCAAGGAATAATCCTATGCCGGCTCCAACGCCTAGTTTCATACTTTTCGGAATTGAGTTTATTATATATTTTCTTGCTGGTGTTACTGATAAAACAATAAACACTCCCCCTGCCACAAACACTGCGGCTAAGGCCTGAGAAAATGTATAACCCATTCCAAAAATTACACCAAATGTAAAGAACGCATTAAGTCCCATACCTGGTGCTAGTGCTATCGGCCAATTGGCCCATAGTCCCATAATCAATGTTCCTATTACCGCGGCAATAATTGTTGCTGTGAAAACAGCTCCAAAGTCCATCTGCGAACCTTCAGTACTTAAGATTGCAGGATTGACTACCGTGATATAGGCCATCGTTAGGAAAGTGGCAACTCCAGCCATGATTTCAGTTTTAACTGAAGTACCGGCTTTTGTTAAACCAAATAGTTTTTCTAACATTATATCTCCTTTGTTAATATTAACTCCAATATTATATGTGATTTTTAGAAGAGTGTCTATACACTCTTTAGTTTACTTTTGCCATTCTTCCCATGGAAAAACAATCCAGGCTGGATTTTTAGATTTGTCAATTTCGTATCCATGGTAATCAACAACAACTTCGCTTGGTTTGTTGTTTATTAGTGCGGCGAATTTTACTCTTTCAGGTCTACCAAAATTTTCTTGAATGTATTTGAAAGTGGCTCCAGTATCATTAATGTCGTCTATGATTAAAATTTTTCGTTGGAAAGCGTACTGTTTTGTTAATACGGAAAGATCCGGAGTTGCTTTGTGATCTCGTAATCTTATATCTAATACCAAGTGTTCTTTATTAAGTCTATGACTGAGATATACACCTGGTATACATCCACCTCTGTTTATACCCATTATCAAATCAGGCATCCAATTTGAGTGTACCATTTGGTCTTCTATTTGTATCAATGCATTACGCATTTGACTATTATGGAAATAACTTTTATTTGGTGTAGTGTTCATATACTTTGTTAATCACATTGTTAGTTGTTACAAAACTGGCACACTTGGCCATGTCTTTTAATCTTCTTGCACCTATGTAAGTGCAGGCACTTCTCACACCGCCTAAAATATCTTCAACAGTATTTGCAACTGGGCCTCTGTATGGTAAACTTATTAATCTGCCTTCATTGCCTCTGTAACCGTCTTTTCGTTTGCCATGTATTTCTCTTGCTCTATCAGAACTCATACCATAAAATTCTATTTTGCCATCTTTAATTTCTTGTTCTGATTCATCGTGTCCTGCCAACATACCACCTACCATTACCATATGAGCTCCACCACCTAATGCTTTTGATATATCTCCAGGATGTACACAACCACCATCTGCCATTATGTGACCTCCAACACCGTTGGCCGCAT
>MDSV01074538.1_pt1 | contig 11025 bp, 13 predicted proteins | sample 810851 | NCBI WGS metagenome assembly MDSV01 (sample SAMN05326640, study PRJNA326480) | marine metagenome | isolation source: seawater | place: Atlantic Ocean: North East | collected 2012 | reverse complement strand
CTGCCTTTAACAATTTTAACAGGAATTATATACCTAATTAGCTTATATTTTTTATCCTTTTTTTATGAAATAAATGATGCAATTTTAAAAGTTATATTTATTGGATTGGCGTCACTGACTTTTCCACATATATTGCTTGAATATCTATTAAAAAAAAATGAAAGATAAAAAATTAAATATTTTATTAGCCTCACCTAGAGGTTTTTGCGCAGGTGTAGATAGAGCAATTGAAATTGTAAAAAAAAGTATTAAAAAATACGGTGCTCCAGTCTATGTTAGACATGAAATTGTACATAATAAACATGTTGTGGATAACCTAAAAAAAATTGGCGCTATTTTTGTTGAAGAACTTGAGGAAATTACGGATAAAACAAGGCCAGTAATTTTTTCAGCTCATGGTGTTCCAAAATCAGTGCCAGAAGACGCCAAAAGTTATAACATGGAATATATTGATGCAACCTGTCCTTTGGTTTCTAAAGTTCATAGAGAGGCAGAAAATTTAAATAAGGCAGGTTATCATATTTTACTTATAGGACATCAAAACCATCCCGAGGTAATAGGAACTACTGGGCAACTTCCAAAAGATTGTATTGATTTAATTGAAACGCTTGAAGATGTAAAAAAATATAAGGTAAAAAATTTGAAAACACTGGCATATGTAACTCAAACTACACTTTCAGTTGATGATACAAAAGATATAATATCTGCATTGAAAAAAAGATTCCCAAATATAAAAGAACCTATGAAAGAGGATATTTGTTACGCAACGACTAATAGACAAGTTGCAGTTAAAAATATTGCAAATAAATGTGATATGTTTTTTGTAATTGGCAGCAGAAATTCATCAAATTCCCAAAGATTGGTTGAAGTAGCAAAACATTCGGGCTGTGCCGAGTCATATTTGATACATTCAGAAAGTGAAGTGCCATTTAAAAAAATTAAGAATTGTTCAACAATCGGGATTTCATCAGGTGCATCTGCTCCTGAAATCTTAGTTAAAAATTTTATTAATGAAATTAGACATGAGTTTGAAGTTGTGATAAATGAAGTAGAAATTATCAAAGAAAATGTTGTATTCAAAGTTCCAGGAAAGTTAAATCAAATTAATAATTAAGTGGCTGTTTATACTAGAATATCGAAGAATGATTTATCTTTAATTGAAAATAAATTTAATTTAAATAAAATAATTTCATTTAAAGGTATAAAGCAAGGTATTGAAAATACCAATTATCTAATAAAAACAAAAAAACAAAAATTAATATTAACTATTTTCGAAAAAAGAGTTCAAAAAAAAGATTTACCTTTTTTTATGGAACTAATGAGTAGACTTAATATAAATAATGTAAATTTTCCTAAGCCCTTAAAAAGTAAAAATAATAATTATTTAATAAGTTTAAAAAAAAAATCAGCTTGTGTAGTTACTTTTGTTGAGGGAAAAGATAAAAAACGTTTAAATATTAATGATTGCTATATAATAGGAAAAAATATAGCAAAATTCCATAAAGCATCTTCAAAAATAAAACTATTTAGAAAAAATACTTTATCTGGGAATAATTTAGATTTTCTATTAAATAATATTAAATTTGATACTAAAAAAACTATTTATCCATTAAAAAAAATTTTAAAAGAGAGTCTTCAAGAAATAAAAAAAAATTGGCCAAAGAACTTGCCAAAAGGAATAATACATGGTGATTTATTTATTGATAATATTTTTTTTAAAAATAGAAAATTCGAAGGATTTATAGATTTTTACTTTTCATGTAATGATTATCTTATGTATGAAATTGCAATTTGTATAAATGCTCTTTGTTTTGACGAAAGAAATAAAAAATTTTTTATTAATAAAAAAAAAGTTAAAAATCTTATAAAAGGTTATAATAGTATTAGAAAAATTACTTCTAGAGAAAAAAATTATTTAAATATTTTATGTAGAGGAGCTGCACTTAGATATCTTTTAACAAGAATTTATGATTATTTTAATACTCCAAAAACTGCATTAATAAAAATTAAAGATCCTAAGGAATATTTTCAAAAATTAATTATTCACAATAATTTTAACAATTTTAAAGACTATATTAAATGATTAAAATTTATACTGATGGGTCATGTTTAGGAAATCCAGGTAATGGAGGCTGGGCTGCAATAATTATAAATTACGAAAAAAGAATTCAGATTAAAGGGAGTAAAAAAAATACGACGAATAATCAAATGGAGCTACTTGCCCCAATTCAAGCATTAAAGAAAATTCCTAAAGGTAGAAAAGTTCAAATTTTTACAGATTCAAAATATGTAAAGTCAGGTATAACAGAGTGGATACATAATTGGAAAAAAAATGGATGGAAAACAGCTAGTAAACAGCATGTTAAAAATAAAGAACTTTGGACGGAATTAGATCTTTTATGTAATAAATTTGAGATAACTTGGAATTGGGTAAAAGGGCACTCTACTGACAAATTAAATAATGAAGTAGATTTAATTGCTAGAGAGGCTGCAAACTTTTAATAATACCACTTCACACTTTACTTTTAATAAATTTTTTTACTTCATCCGTATTATTATTTAGCAGTTGAAAATTTTCATTTTTTTTAAGAACATGCTCAAGTTCTTCTGGCAATTTTTCATTTTTATTTATTGCTTTATTTGTGGCATCTGGAAATTTACAGGGGTGTGCTGTTGATAAAACTATACAATCATTAAAAGATAGTTTATTTGCAACCCCTACTCCAACTGCAGTATGAGGATCTAATATTATATTATTTTTTTTATAATATTGTTTGATAATATCTAAAGTCTCTTTTTCATTACAGCTTTCTGAAAGAAAATCTTTTTTAATAATTTCTAAATTAGATTTATCTATTTGGTAAATATTTTGTTTTATTTTTTCCATTATATCTACTGTAATTTCAGAGTCAGAATTATTAATATAATAAATTAACCTTTCAAAGTTACTTGCTAGCTGAATATCCATACTTGGTGATGAGGTTTCTTTAACACTTTTTGATACATAGTCTCCTCTTGATATGGCTCTATGCAAAATATCATTTTCATTTGTTGCAACAATTAATTTATCAATTGGCAATCCCATTTTTTTTGCAAGATAACCAGCAAATACATCACCAAAATTTCCAGTTGGAACTGAAAATGAAACAGTTTCTTTGCCTAATTTAAAATATGAATAAAAATAATATACTGTTTGTGCAATAATTCTTGCCCAATTAATTGAGTTTACTCCTGACATATTTATAGAATCAGAAAATTCTAGATCAGAAAACATTTTTTTAACTATGTTCTGACAATCATCAAAATTTCCATCTATTGCTATATTAAAAACATTTTTTTCTTCAACAGTAGTCATCAATTTTCTTTGTACCGTTGAAATTCTATTATTTGGATGCAGTACAAAGATATTCAAATTGGATTTTCCTTTAATAGCATCTATGGCTGCAGCTCCTGTATCTCCTGAGGTTGCAACAACTATATTAATACTTTTATTTCTTTTTCTGAGATAATATTCATAAAAATTACCTAACAATTGCATTGCAATGTCTTTAAAAGCTAATGTAGGTCCATGGTATAATTCTAAAATTTTAGTTTGATCAATATTTATTAAGTCTACTACATTGCTTTTTCGAAAAATTGAGTATGATTTATTAATTATATCTGATAATTGATTTTCAGACATAAAATCTCCTAAATATGGTAAAATAATTTTATTTGCAAGATCTTGATAATTTAAATTTTTTAATGAATTTAATTCGTTTCTATCAAACTTTACCAAGGACTTAGGAATAAATAAACCGCCATCGTCAGCAAGACCTTTAATAAAAACTTGCTCAAAATTATACTCTTTTGAGTTATTTCTAGTGCTAATATATTTCATCTATGATTTTATAAATACTCTACTGTAATTTTTTTTAGTAGCAATATTTAAATCAAATTATCTATTAAGAATAACACAAAAACCAAAAATAAATATAAAATTGAGTAACCAAAGACTTTTTTTGCTTTTTTTAAAACAAATTTATTTTTCTTATACTTATAAAGATCATAACAAATTATATTATAGTAAATAGTAAGTATTAATGATGGGATTAAATAAACTAAACCTGCGAAGTTTATTATATATGGAAGAATAATAAAAGGTAACATCAATAAAGAGTATATGAATATATAAAGCTTTGTTTTTTCGTTGCCATCTGTTAGCGGTAACATTGGTATTTTAGCTTTTTTATAGTCATCCGCTTTATATAAACTTAGCGCCCAAAAGTGTGACGGGGTCCAAAAAAAAATTATAAAAAAGAAAGTTAATGGTTCTAAACCAATTGAGTTCGTAGCTATAGTCCAACCTATTACTGGAGGCAATGCTCCAGCAGCCCCACCAATTACAATATTTTGAGGCGTTTTTCTTTTTAGCCATATTGTATAAATAAACAGGTAAAAAAATATCGTAAAAAATAATAAAGATGCAGATAAAAAATTTGAAAAATAATTTAATGCTACTACTGATATGACTGATAATAATATACCAAAAATAAGAGCTTGTTCTCTATTAATTTTGCCAGTTGGAATTGGTCTTAAACATGTTCTGGTCATTAAGGCATCAAGATCTGATTCATACCACATGTTTAAACAACCTGCTGCACCTGCACCGATAGCTACAAAAGTAATACTAATCATAGCGTTTAAAGTGTTAATAGTAGAATTAGATGTAAGAAATCCAACAGCACAAGTAAATATTACAAGAGACATGACTCTGGGCTTCATTAATAAATATAAAGATTTAATAAATTCATTTAAATCTAAAGAAACTGTTTTTTTTCTAATCATTATAGACAAAAGTAATTGTAATTATTAAAACACACACCAGAATGAATAAAACTATTCTACATTTATTAAAACGAATATTACAAACAATATCATTCCAACAATAAGTATATGATTACCAAGATCAAATACTCCCAAATGTTTATTTTTTTTATCAATAAATCTTCTACTTAAAGGAATATTATCATATGGATTAATTTTAATTGAGCTATTATTATCCTCTTCTTTTTGGTTTTCAATTTTAATCGAAATACCAAACCAGACTGCATAAATAAAGAGGAAAAAAAAGATCAAAGCCCCAGCAAGTATAGTATAACCCGTCATATAAAAATTATCCTCCAATAAAATATAAAAATCTTGAGAAAACTGTATATTTTCCTTCGGCCACCATCAAAACAACAAAACAAGCTATTGCAGTCATCGGCCATAAAAGTACATTTACTAAAGCGTATCTTTCCCAAAATAAATGCATAAAAAAAGCCATTATTAGACCAGCTTTAAGAAACATAAAAAATAAAACTAGTGACCATCTTAATAAACCTTGAAACTCATACCAGTCAACCATGTAAGAAAAAAAACTAAGTACAAATAATAAACCCCAAATCCATAGGTAAATACCTATCTTATGAGTTGAAGTATCTTCTTTATTTTGATTTTGTGTTTCGTTCATAATTTTATCCTACCATAAATAAAAGAAAGCAAATATAAATACCCATACCAAATCTACAAAATGCCAATACAAACCAAGAATTTCTATTTCTACATAGCCACCCTTCATAGTAGTAAACCAACCTCTTTTTTCCTGATCAAAATGCCCTGCAAAAGTTTTGTAAGCATAAATAAACAAAAATATAACACCTATTGACACATGGGTTCCATGAAATCCTGTTATCATAAAAAAATAAGAACCAAATTGCTTGGCACCAAATGGATTATCCCATGGACGAACTCCTTCATGAATTAATTTAGACCATTCAAAAGCTTGCATTCCAACAAATGTAAGACCTCCAATTGCTGTGGCTAATATCAACCAAGCGCACATCTTTCTATTTTTTTCATAACCATATTTAACAGCTAAAGCCATTGTTCCACTACTTGTAATTAAAACAAATGTCATGATCGCTATTAGCAACAAAGGGACAGGAACACCGCCAACATGTAATGAGAAAACTTGACTAGTATTTGGCCAATCAACAACTGTCGAAGCTCTACCCTTCATATAAGATATTAAAAAACAACTAAAAACAAAAGTATCACTTAGTAAAAAAATCCACATCATTACTTTTCCCCAATGTACACCTTTGAACATTGTCTGGTCTGACCCAGTATCTTCAGCCATGCCTTTGAAGCCTGGTTTAAGTTCGTGACCCTCAATTTTTAAATCAGAAGCCATACTAAATTTTTACACCTTTATGTTTTTTCTACTTCCGCATTAATAACTTCACTTGGCGGAGTTGTTTGAGTTATATAGTCCTCTTTTGCTCCTGGAACGTTAAAATCGTACGGCCATCTATGAACCACTGGTAATTTTTCTCCAAAGTTTCCATGAGCTGGTGGAACTTCTGAAGTTAACCATTCTAATGAATTTGCTTTCCAAGGATTTTGGCCAGCTAATTTTCCAATCCTTAAACTTTTAACAATATTGTAAAAAAATATTAATTGTGCAAAACCAACTATTAAAGCTGCAAGTGTTATAAATTCATTCATACCTGTAGCTGATGTTACATATGGACTATCATACATTTCATAATATCTTCTTGGCACTCCTATAAATCCCAGATAATGCATTGGAAAATAAATTGAATATGCTCCTAAAAAAGTTATCCAAAAATGCCACTTACCTAAACTTTCACTTAAAAATCTTCCTGTAACTAGAGGAAACCAATGATAGACTGCTCCCATAATTACCATAAGAGGAGCTATTCCCATTACCATATGGAAGTGAGCTATAACGAAATAAGTATCTGATAATGGGATATCAATAGCTACATTTCCTAAAAAAATACCTGTTATACCTCCATTAACAAACGTTACAATAAATCCTAGACACCAAAGCATAACTGTATTCATTCTTACATTTGCTCTAAATAATGTAATAATCCAATTATAAACTTTTAAAGCTGTTGGAACTGCAATAATTAAAGTCGTAGTTGCAAAAAAGAAACCAAACCAGGGGTTCATTCCACTTACATACATGTGGTGTGCCCAAACAAAAAAGCTTAGTGCTCCAATTCCAACAATCGCCCAAACCATCATTCTGTATCCAAATATATTCTTTCTTGCATGAACTGATATTAAATCAGACACAATTCCAAATGCAGGCAAAGCTACTATATAAACTTCTGGATGACCAAAAAACCAAAACAAATGTTGAAAAAGAATTGGACTTCCCCCACCATAATCTAAAACTTCACCAGCCTGAATAATTGCTGGCATAAAAAAGCTAGTTTCTAAAACTTTATCCAGTGTCATCATTATGCAACTTACTAATAAAGCAGGGAATGCCAACATTGCTAATGCTGTTGCTGTAAAAATACCCCAGATCGTTAGTGGCATTCTCATTAATGTCATACCTCTAGTACGTGCTTGCAAGATTGTTATTAAATAATTTAGTCCACCCATAGTAAATCCAATTACAAATAATGATAAAGATACTAACATTAGGAGAATTCCATAACCTGAACCCGGAGTACCTGGTAAAATAGCTTGAGGTGGATATAAAGTCCATCCTGAGCCTGTGGGGCCACCTGGTACAAAAAAACTAGCCATTAAAACGCAAACTGCAACAAAAAACATCCAGTAACTTACCATGTTTACATATGGAAAAACCATATCTCTAGCACCTACCATTAAAGGAATTAAGTAGTTTCCAAAACCACCGAGGAAAAGTGCAGTTAAAAAATAGACTACCATAATCATTCCATGCATAGTCACAAATTGATAATAATGTTCTGCAGTAATAAATGGAACTAATTCAGGATATCCTAATTGCAAACGCATTAACCATGACAATATAAGTCCTACAATTCCTGTAAAAACTGCAGTAAGAAAGTACTGAACTCCAATTACTTTTGCATCCTGACAAAAAACCCATTTAGTTATAAAACTATGGCCATGATAAAGATCCTGCTCTGGTAATTCAGAAGGTCTTACATAATCAATATCAGTTGGAGAACCAGAAGAACTAGATCCTGACATTGTTTCTGATGACTGCGCTTCGATTGGAGTATTTTTTTGATTATAATCTTCAGACATATTTTTTTCCTTACATTACTTTATTCTTTATTTTTAGCAACTAATGTTGTTTTAATATTATTTTGTTGGGCTATTAAATCTGAAAATGTTTCTTGTTCATCAAGCCATTTTTCGTAATTCTCTTCTTCTTCAACTAAAACAATTGCTCTCATAGCATAATGTCCAACTCCACAATACTCAGCACATAGCACTTCATACTCACCTACTTTATTAGGTTCAAACCAATAATATGAAATTATGCCAGGTATAGCATCCATCTTTGCTCTGAATTGAGGCACATAAAAATTATGCAAAACATCGAGTGATCTTAATAATATTTTTACCGGTCGATTAGTTTTTAGATGAAGTTCATCACTTTGTATTAAAATATCATCTCTGCCGTATGGATCATCCATATTAATTCCAAAAGGATTATCATCACTTATATTTACAATTTGTGCAGTCCCCAAAATTCCATCTTCACCTGGTAATCTATATGCCCAACCCCACTGCCATGCATTTACTTCTACTTCTAAAGCATTTTTTGGAGTGTTAACATAATTGTTATAAACAATTAAACCAGGAGCTAATAAAGCAATCACACCAATTGTTGTTGCTATTGTCAAAATTTTTTCTAATTTTTTATCTTCAGGTTTGTATTCAACTTTTCTACCTTCTTTATAAGAAAATTTAAATATGCAATAAACCATAAATAAACAAACTAATATAAATACACCTCCTCCAATCCAAAAAGTTAAATTAATAGTGTCATCCATTGCTTTCCAATTAGACGCTATATCTGTCCACCACCATGGTGTGAATATATGGAATAAAATTGATCCTACTATGACTGCTAAAAATAAGATTCCTGGATGCATAATTCGATGTTATAGAAGAAATATCAATATAATCTAGAGACAAAATGTCTTAATAATTCAATAAATTAGACTATATAATAACTGCATATGTTAGGAAAATTGGAAATTTTTGGCGTTATAATTGCATTGGTCTTTTTGTTTTTTATTGTAATTTCGTTAGGAGCTGGCTTTTTTTCTAAAGAGAAAAAAAATCCTCAAATTCTAAAATATTTAAAGTCTGTATATATATTGTTGCTTCTTATAATAGTGGTTGGCGGTATTCTAGTTTTATTTATATAAAATTAATTAACCAAGTATTGATTTACAAAATGCTATCACCGTATCGTTGAACACAAACATAATTAAAAAAAATATAAACCATACAATTAATAAAAAGGTCCAATAAAGAGACAAAGCATCAATAACTTTTTTTTGATTTATAATTTCTTTTTTATCTATATTACGTATTTTAGAATAGACTTTACCCCAAAAAAATAAACCTCCTAATAAATGTAATCCATGAAGTGCTGTAAAAATATAAAAAGAGGAGAAATAATTATTAGTAGATACATAATTCCCATTTTCCATTAGTTGAAACCAAAATAAAATTTGCCCAAATAAAAAAATATAGCTTAGAACTCCGACAATAAATAAATTATTTTTTATTTTTATAGAAATATTTTTTTTTAAATCACTAGTAACTTTATTAAAAAAATAAGTTACAGATAATAAAACTATAGTATTTACCCAAAGTAAATTGGGTTTTAATAAGTATTGTGTATCTTGGTCTGTAGGAATGCTGTAAAGATATCCTGTAACAATTAAAGTAAACAAAACAGTGCTTACTCCAAAGATTATAATTACTGCTGATGTTTGATTTGAAAGATCAAATGTTTTGCCCTGATGATAATTATCGCTAATCATCTGTTCTTTTTCCCATGGCTTATGAGACAACGTGGCAAAAAGGCTTTTAAAAAATTTAGACATATTTTTGTTTTGACTTATATATAATGAATTATTTATGAAATTAAAGACATCTATTTCAATACTTGTTGGTTGTTTAATAATATTTATCTTCATTATGTTGCCAGTTGTCTTGTCAATACAAGAAAAAAAAGAAGATATTGTCGCATCCTATAGTGGATCTTCTTTTAAGTTAAAAGATGTAAACAACAATATTATAACAGAGGAGTCTTTTAAGAATCCTTTAACTGCCATTTTTTTTGGTTTTACAAATTGTCCTGATGTATGTCCACTAACTTTAGCACATATTGATCAAGTATTAGAAAATTTAAGTGAATCTGAAAATAAAAAACTAAAAGTTTTTTTTGTAAGTATTGATCCAGAGAGAGATAGTCCTGAAAAAATCAGAGAATATTTAGAATCATTTAAAAATAAAATTTATGGAATAACAGGTGATCCAGGTAAAATATTTTTACTATCAAAATCTTGGGGAGTTTTAAGTGAAAAAATATTTAATGAAGATGGTTCTTATTTAATTAATCACAGCTCATCTATTCTTTTACTCGATAACGGAAAGTATATTGATCGCATCAGTCACCATGAAAATTTTGAAAACATGTTTAAAATATTTAAAAAATATCTATAAACTTAAACAATAATTTATTATAGAAATAGAGGAAATTACTGCTGTTTCAGATCGTAAAATATTTTCATTTATTTTAATTGATTGGACATTTTTAGATTTAATAATTAATTTTCTTTCAGCTTCTGAAAAGTCACCTTCTGGACCAATGATTACACAAACAGGTTTGTCTGTTAACTTTGAATTATCAATTTTCTTATTTTTTGAATTTATGTCAGTAAAAATTAAATCATATTTTTCTGATTCTAAAAAACTTTTCAAAGATTTAGTTTCTTCAATTTTTGGAACATAAATTCTATTTGATTGTTCACATGCTTCTATAACTATTTTTTCTAAACGTGATTTATTTACTTTTCTAACTACTGTACGATCAAAAATAATTGGTAAAAACTTTGTAACTCCAAGCTCAGTTGCTTTTTGAATCATTAAATTCAAATAATTTAACTTAATTGAAGCAAATGCTAACCAGATTTCTTTTTCATTATTTGGAGATCTTAATTTTTT
>MDSV01023823.1_pt1 | contig 11025 bp, 14 predicted proteins | sample 810851 | NCBI WGS metagenome assembly MDSV01 (sample SAMN05326640, study PRJNA326480) | marine metagenome | isolation source: seawater | place: Atlantic Ocean: North East | collected 2012 | reverse complement strand
GCAGTTGATCATCTTTATTATAATCTTCTTTCCAAACAAATGCTGATATAGGAAGTTTGTCATACAATGCACCATAGTCTGTGAGTAGAGTTTCGAAGTACAATGCTTTACCCATTATACTTCTGATTGATATCCATATTCCAGGAGTAAGTTCGCCATGGCCTTTTTGATGATCGTATAGATATTCTTTTTTTACGTAAACTTCTACAGGTGGTAGGTTGTGTACTAAGAAAGCCATTTGCGTCCTTTTTAATTTTTAATTAGTACAGTATTTATTATTTTGTCTTGACGTTCTTGGCTTTACCGCGTCTATTCTTGTTTGGATCTTCACGACGCTTACGACTTGCGGCTTTTTTACGGCCTTTTTTACCTAGTGAGTATGCTTTTGCGGCTGGTAAACACTTAGGCTTACCTTCTTTAGAACTGCCTCTAGCACATTGTCCTCTTACTTTTCCATCAGGACCGAAACGAACCCACTTTTGTTTGAACCATTTTTTAAGATTTTCATTTAATTCTACTTCTTCTGAAAACAATAGGTTACCACACTTAACACAATAGTCTACGTGTTCACGTTTAACACAGTTGGGTACACGTTTTCCGAACATGGTTTTCATGCCCTTCTTTTCGTAACCCTTCCAACAACGTGTTCCTTCTGTTTGTTTGCCGTAAGTGATACACGGATCCTGACCACATCCGCAGTTTTTCTTTTTCTTTTCTTGGAATTCTTGATAACGCATTACTTACTCTTGTTGCCCCAGTTCTTAGCACCCTTTTTTCTGCACTGAACTAAAGCACCAGAGGCGTAAGCACTTGGCCAAACTTTATATCTTGATTTTACTTTGTGATAACAAGCATCTTTCTTTTCTGCTAATTGGTCAAATTCTTCTTCTGTAATTGCTTTGCCAACTGATTCTTCCAAAGAACTGTATGATTCTTTTTTCTTTTTATTATGCTTGTCTTTGATTTTTCCTATTTCTTCTGCACTTGCACCTTTGCCTGCGGCACTTTGAATCTTTTTCATACCATCTTTACCGTACTTCTTAACACCTGCACGATACATGATACCACTTTCATCTGTTTCTTGATCTTTGCTTTCTTTCTTTGCCATCTTTGTTGCAGTGGCATACATTACTGCTTCAGCATCATCACCATAGCGATCTTTAAAGTCGCCTTTGGCTTTCTTCATGCCTTTGACAAACTTTTCTTTTTTCTTTTCTTCGCCTTTAGTTAATGAGCGTTCAGTCTTTTTTTTTGAAAGAACTTGACCTAATTGTTCTGCTAGTTGATCTTTGTAGTCTATGGATTCTTTTTTATCTTTTTTTGCTTCTTTGTCTTTGACTGCTTTTTTCATTGGCTCTTTTTTATCGCCATCTTTATCCATATCTAAAAAGTCTGGTTTTGCTTTTGCTTCTGTTTGAACTTGTTCGAACTTTTGTTCGTAATCCATATGATGATAAACACTGCTTAGATAGTCACCTGCTTTTGTTATTTTAGATTGTACCCAACCTTCTAAACCTTCTTGTTCTGAAACACCTTTAAGCATTTCATGAAGTTTAATTGCATACTTTCCTATTTTGTATAACTCAGCACGAGCCATTTGCACTTCATGGTCTTTCTCAACCTTGTGTGCCAAATCTGCTAAACCTTCGTTTCTTAATTCTTTCTCTTTCATACTAGTATTTACCTCTTTTGAATGTTTCCACCAAATAGACTTGCACCCTTCATATCAAGTGCATTTACGGCTGTGCCTTTAGGGGTCTTTTTTTGGTCTGCTTTAGGAACACCCTTACCATCTCTTTTTACTTTTGCATAAGCAGTAATAGGGTTTGCCACAGTTGCTATTGCACCTGCACTAGTGGCTCCTGGTGTCGCCGCTTCTTCCATTTGCTCATCGTCAAAAATACCTAATTCATCTAATTCGTCTTGTATAAATTGTACTGGATCACCATCTCTTGCTTTTTGTGTTCCATATGGCATATCTTGTTGATAGTGTGTGTACAAATCCATGTATAAATCAGTGTTGTAAATGTCATTTACATCACCTGTTGCTTTCATCTTTGCAGTTGCTTCTGGATGCTTTTTAAGTATATTCTTAACTTCGTCGTTGAATGGATCTTCCTCCATGCTTTGTGTTTGCATTTGTGGTTGTCCTGCTTGTGGTTGTCCTGCTTGTGGTTGTGCTGGTGCTTGTTTTTTAGCACCTGCTTCTGCTTGTTTTACAAGCATCATAAACTTGTTTCTTAATTGTGTATCTGCTAATATTGTTGTAAGTTGCTTGGCAAATGGAGCAATCTGCTTGGATAAATTACCTGTCAAAGCACCGCCTGATGCAAGTTTATCTAAACCTTTTGCCATCATACCACCAGTACCTTTTGCACCCATCTTCTGTGCGGCCATTTTAGCGCCTTGTCCTACTTTGTTTGCAGTTTTTTTGACTGCACCTGCGGCCTGTTGAGCCATAGTAGGTTTTGGTGCTAGAGGGTTTTCTTTTACCGATGTTATTTCTCTAAGTCTCATATTACTATTTACCTTTTTTTGCCTTGCCTCTACGCATATTTAACTGCCATTGGGCCATGCGCCTCTTCTCTCCTGAACTAGATTTAGCAATCTTACTCAGTTGGCTTATGGTTGCTTTTTTTGGTATTCCAACTCTCTTGCTAAGGCCCTTCCGTCCAGGCTTCTTGCCATCCGCAAAGTTCTCGCTCATTATATCTTCTAAGTATGTGTCTACCATTTTTACCAAAGCATACTCATTATCTAGCAAACGTAGTGCATCGTATCTATGATGGCCGTTACAAATACGTCCTTTGCGGTCAACAACTATAGGTTTGTATTCATCTAATTTTACATCCTTATATTGTTTCGCTAGTTTTCTAAAGGATCTGTCCTTTTGCACTGGTACCATGAGAGCGACTTTCATCTTACCAAGTTTGCCGTCCACATCTTTTGCGTGTATTTGTGGCGGTGGTTCACCTTTAGTTGGTTCCGGGTCAAAGTTGTGGTCTTGATAACCACTAACATCACCAACCTTATAACCTAATCTTTTAAGGTTGGATATCATATGTTGCTTTTCTTTTTCACCTCCAAAGAAGTTTAACATAATATCTTGGTCCCCCATATTAGCATCATCTGGATTAGTTGTTGCTATGTTGGCCATGTTACGTCCTAACTTCATAAAGTCGTAGTCAGTAGCATCTGAATCTACTGAAACACTGTTTTGTGGAAGTGGTATTAAGTCGCCTTCGGTTGCTGGTTTTTCAAAGTATTGTTTAAGACTACTTGCAGTTCTTTCGAACTTGTGATCTTTGTGTTTGAATCCAACTCCACCTGCGCCTTCCCATTTTCTTACGTTCTGTCCAAAGTCATCTATTAAAATGTTTGGAGTGCCATCTTTTTGTTTTGCGTATGCTTGTTTGTTTGCAGAAATGATAACCTTCTTAGGTGGAAATGCTTTTAAATATTTCTCAACCCAAGCACGTTTACTAGGTTCTACCCTAGGATCATCTGCCATTGGTGCTGATAAAATGCTATACTCACCTTTAATATCTTTGATGATGCTTAACAATTTATTTGCGTTCTTTGTTGGTTTTAAATTAATCCAAAAGTCTTCTGTATCTCTAATTTTTTGTAGACCTTTTTCTACGTTTTTAATTTGAAACCATTTTTTAACTTTCATTAGTTTAGTCCATGCACCAAAGAAATCAACAAGCACACCATCCATATCAACAAATATTTCTGATGAACTTGAAAGTTCCTTTGCTCTAATTTCGTTTACTTTACTTTCTGCTAAACCTAAATTAAATAATGTGTTTGGACTAGAATTTTTTCTTGCCTTTTTATTAAGTTCTGGTGGTCGACCATCTTTGTCGACTTTGAAGCCGAACTTTCCTGCTTCAATAGGAATTTGATTTACGCCAACGTCAGGCGTGGTGTTAACACCTTTTACGATTCTTCCACCATGCTCATATAGTTCGCGTAATTTCATTTTATTTTATCAACTCACAAGTTTTTGCGTTGGCTGTAAGTTCCTCACCTTTTTTATGTAACCATATGTAAGAATAAACAATTTGTCCATCCTCTGCTTGGGTACATTTTTTGCCTAGTTTAACACTTGGTGGAACAATATGTCCACTACAAGATGCTAACATTAATCCTGTTATTAGTATTGCTAATATTTTCATTTTTTCCTTCCTCTAAAGCCTGGAACACCCTGCATATAAGGTCTTCCAAACCATAGTTTAAACCATTCAGAGTCACCTGGCTTTAGACCAAGTTCTCTTTCTTTTTGTTTTAATGCAGTTGCAGTATGACTAATATTAATATCTTCTGAAGTAACAGGACGTTGTCCTGAGTACTCTGGGATACCTGCTAATTTTTTTAGGTCTTGAATATCCATATTATATACTTTCTTTGACTGCTGTAAATTTAAAGCCTAAATTTTTAAATAAATTTACAGTTGTCTTTGCACTTCTTAATGCCTTTTGCATAAGTTCCTGATTTTCTTTTTCTTGATTATCATAAAAACGTATAAACCTATTTGCCTCTTGTGGTGTTACGAATACTTTACCACCTACTTTGATTTCGTTATCATCTGAACTCCAACTTAAAGGAAAAGGTTTGTTATCTTTTCTACTTGCTATATTGTTGAGTACATCTATTTTAGGTTTTTGTTGTTTTACTACTAGTTCTTCTAAATTTTCATCGGTGCTACCTAGTATGGTTGATAAATTATCAAACATTTTTTTCGCAAAAGGTTGTGCAGATTTAGTAACACCCTTTTTAAATGATTCAAAGTCCTTGGCAACGACTGCCTGTCTCATTTTACTTGCACTCATTCCTGTGGCATCTTCCGCATCAGGATTGCGTGATAGTCTTTCAAACTTGATTTCTTCAAATTCAAAAAAACCATGTGCTGATTTTTGTCCGTTATATTTTTCTAACAAACTACCAAGTTTGTCTTCACCTTCAAAAAATGTAACACTTTTATATCCTCTGCCAAAAAGATCACTTGCCGCAAACATAATATTTTTTGCTAATTCTATTTTAATATCGGGGAAACTTTTTCTTGCCCAATCTAATTTTTCATTTGGGTTAAGGGGGTCTGTTGGAAGTTTTGCAGGACGGTCTGTAAGGAATAATATAGCATCACCAGGACCTTGTCGAACTGCTTCGACTAATAATCCATGTCCAGTTGTTGCAGGATTTAATCTTCCTAATGCAAAACTGACACTTTTGTTCGGTGATGTAATTTCCCTTAAACGCATTTTAGTATTCGCCTTTTTTTACTTCTTCTAATTCTTCGTTGTATATTTCTTGTATTAAAGCATCCTTATCTTCTTTTGTCAAGAGTTCTGTTGGGGATTGGATAATATCATATTTGTTGCAGTAATGTTGGATTGCCTTTTCAACCATTTCTTTGACATCGTCAGCATTGTGATCACCCTTATCGTAATTGTCTTTTAGTTTTGCCATGCAAGGGAAATACATTTTTCTATAAAACATTGGATCATCACGCATATGACATTTTAAGTCATCGATTATATCATAACCCATGTCTTCTTTTTTATCAATATCTATGTCTGTAAATTCTTTAAGTTTCATTTTACCACTTTCTACAAGACCAGTATCTTGCTTTTGTTCTAGGACCAGGATTATCGCAGTTATGTCTTGCCCTAAAACTTCTACGTCTTGCTGGATTGGATTTTTTAATCTTCATATTAGGGTCACCAAAGTTTACTTTTTTAACGTTTTTAGTCTTTGGATCTTTGACATACACTTTAAACTTTTTGACATCACCACGCATTGGTTTGCCTAATTTTACTTTACGTCCTTGATATTCTGCTTCATCAATGACATCATCTTCGTTAAACCATAATACGCCATATGCTTCAAAGAAGTCATCGCCTTCGTATGTTTCTTCTTTGTAGATTGACTCTGAAAGATATTCTTTAAAATTTTTCATAGCAATATTCCCCTTATATAGAGTATTTATCACTATGTAGGTGCTAGACTGATATTTCTATATTGAAGTTATCGTACCCTAAATCGAAGAATTTGTTGGCGATATGCTCTGCAAGTTTGTTGGATTCATCTTCATCCAAAGCAAAATGAGTGTCTATGGATAGTACGGTCTTGCCTGCTTCAGTATCATATGCTGAATATGTTGTTTCGTCTTCGTTAAGTGGCAAAGTAGCACCATTAAGCACAGATTCTACTGCTATATCGTCTATTTCTTCCTTTTTGTCGAATACAATGTTAATAAAATGGCTCATAATTGTTCCTAATGATTCAATAATACACTGGTTACACTACCAGCAGTGTATGATAACTTGGCTCTTACGTATGTATAATTGCCTGTAAAGTTAGCATAGACGCTCTTTGTAGCACTTGTTTCTGTAAATGTATGCACAGTAAACCAATCGCTATCAGTTGGTGTTGTTGCAAGGGTGCCTTGTATAGTAATTGTACCTACAAAGTCAGTGTACGTTGCTTGTACAGTGTGTACACCGTCTGCTCTGCCATAATATCCATCACCTTTGAAGTTATCTCCTGTCACTGTTTGGACAGTACTATCACCTGGATGGTTATTTGCTGATAAAATTATTTCACTACTGCTTTGCATAGTATTATTTATCTTAATCTATGCTTCTACGAGTTTCGTTTCTTTGACTTGCAAGTCTATCTTGTTATCTGTTACGTTAATGTGTAGTTTTCCACCATTTTTAAGAGCACCAAATAGCACCATCTTACTTAGATCAGTTTTGATTTCTTTATCTATGACTCTTTGTAATGGTCTTGCTCCCATTTTAGCATCAAACCCTTTATCAACCAAATAGTCAATTGCTTGGTCATCTATGGTAACATCAACATTTTTCTCAGTTAGCATATTTTTAAGTTCTAATAAGAACTTGCCAACAATTTTGATCATAACGTTCTTGTCTAATTTGCCAAATGCTATGACACCATCAAGTCTATTTCTAAACTCTGGAGCAAAGAAACGTTTTAGTTCCGTGTCTTCGTAATCCATATCCGAATCTTGATTGAAGCCGATCGCATTTTTCTCAGCCTGTTCTGCACCTAAGTTTGTGGTTAGGATTAAAACTGAATTCCTTGCGTCGGCTTCCTTACCGTTGCTACCAGTAATTCTTCCGTTATCCATTATTTGTAAAAGGATAGTTGAAACATCTGGGTGTGCCTTTTCTACTTCATCAAGCAATAGTACACAGTTAGGATGTTCTTGTAATTTTGTAATTAATAGTCCTGCATTTTCTTCATATCCAACATAGCCTGGAGGAGAACCAATTAGTTTTGCTACTGCGTGTTTCTCTTGATACTCTGACATATCAAATCTCACTAATTTAACTGATAATTCATCTGCAAGTCTTTTAGCAGTTTCAGTTTTACCAACTCCTGTCGGACCCATGAACACAAATGAACCAACTGGTTTATTATCAACCTTAAGTCCTGCTTGTGCAACAAGTATCTTTTCAACAATCTCGTCAATTGCTTTCTCTTGCCCAAACACTACCTTTTTAAGATTAGTGTCAAGGTTAGCCAAGTTACTTGTTTCTTTTTGTTGTACTTGCTCTGGCGGAAGTTTAACTGCTTTTGCAAGTTCAAATTGTATTTCTTCTGCGTCTACAATCTTTTCGCCTTTTACTTTCTTTAATTTAAACCTAGCACAGGCCAAATCAATTAAGTCAATTGCTTTATCTGGAAGTTTCTTATCACTTTGATACTTCACAGAAAGTTTAATTGCATTGTTTAATGCTTCTTCAGTGATGTTTACTGCATGATAATCTTCATAATACTTTTTAATACCTTTTAGTATATCTAATGTTACTTCGTTAGTAGGTTCATCAACACTTATTCTTTGGAATCTACGCATTAATGCTCTATCTTTTTCAAAATACTTCCTATATTCTTCCCAAGTTGTTGAAGCAATAACTTTTATGTCGCCTTTTCCTAATGCAGGTTTCAACATATTTGCAAGATCAGTCGAACTGTTCTGACCACCTGCACCTGCACCACTGATCATGTGTGCTTCATCAATGAATACAATAGTTTTGCCTTGCTTCTTTATTCCAGCCATAACTAATTTAAATCGTTCTTCAAAGTCACCTCTGTACTTTGATCCTGCTAACATGGCACTTATGTCTAAGTTATATACTTTGTACTCTTGTAAAAATTCTGGCACTGCTTTATTAACAATATTAAATGCTAATCCCTCTGCGATAGCAGTTTTACCAACGCCTGGATCACCTACTAGTAACACATTACTTTTTTGTCTACGTCCTAATGCTAGTGCGATAGATTCAAGTTCTTCATTACGTCCAATTACTGGATCAATCTTATTAGAAGTAACTTCTTTGTTTAAGTCTGAGGTATATTCTCTTAAGGCTCTTAGTGCAACTCCTCTTAATTCTTCATCTTCGTATTGTGCATCAACTTCACTGCTAATGTATTCAGCAAACTTATCTTTTTCTACACCACACTTTGTCATATGGTAGTATGCCCAAGACTTTTTCTCATTCAATACACTAATGAATACATCTGTAATCTCTATTAAGTGTCTACCACTAAACAGAACCTGGGTAAATGCTCTATTTAAAACTCTTTCAACAGTTGCAGTTTTCTTTGGTTTGAATTTGGTAGCAGTTGTTTTAAGATCTTCACAATCTGGACCTTTTAAATAGGCTTCAAGTCCTGCTTTCATGGCCTTTACATCAGCACCATATCCGTCTACTATGGTTTCAAAACTATCTACACATAGCATAGCATATACCATATGCTCTAAAGTGACGTATTCATGCTTTAATTTTTTAGCATCACCTAATGCTTTATCAAAAACTAACTGTAATCCTTCACTTGGTTCTACCATTTAATATCCACCTTATATTTTTTAAATAATTTCTTTTGCTTCTTCTTTGCCATATCTAATCTCAACTTGCTTACTCTGTCTATGAAGTTTATACCATACAAGTGATCATATTCGTGACCAAAGATTCTAGCATTCCAACCTAACAACTCTATTTTACATTCTTTTTTGTCAATGTCAAGATACTCTACCACCAAACCCTTGGGTCTGTTTACCTTTAAGTACAATCCTGGAAAACTTAAACAACCTTCAACACCTAGTTCCATGTCCTCAGTGACTGCTTCTATCTTTGGATTGATAAGTGCTATTGGTTTTTCATCTTCATGGTCTTTAAGTCCAGTTGGTTTGATAATAAAAATCTGTGCATCAAGTTCAACTTGATTAGCCGCCAAACCAACGCCATTACTTTTTTCCATAATACTAATCATTTCTTTGCTTACTTCGTGTGCATCATTAGTATCAAAGTCAAAAGGTTTGACCTTTTTGTCAAGCCAGTTATTAGGGTGATAAATTAGTTTCATCTTTTATTTTCTTTAATATTTCTTTCTGTGCTTCGGTTAAATTTTTCGGAACCACTCCGTTTAGCCTTAGGAATATATTGCCTTTCGCACCGGACTGATAATCAGGTAATCCTGCACCTGATAAACTCATTGTTGTTCCAGGTTGCGTCCCAGCCGGTACATTAATATTTAACTCTCTTCCCTCAGGAGTGCTTAGATTTACGACTGTACCACACATTAAATCAAATATGTTCAAATTTTTGGTAGTTTCTAAATTGATACCATGCACTTGATATTCATGATGTCTTCTGTAACGTATTTTTACTATTAAATTTCCTCTTGGAAGTTGAGGTATAGAGTCATCACCAAGACCATCAAATCTAATATTATCTCCTGCCTTTGCACCTACTGGTATATCTATATTAACGGTTTGCTCTTTACCAGTGTGTGTTCTAAATGTAGCAATTACACCTTTGCCTTTGTAAACATCTGATAATTCTATTTCACAGGCTATTGTAATATCTCTATTCCGTGCTTGTCTTTGTCTCCTGAAAGGTGCATTGCCTCCAAAAAAAGAAGTGAATACATCTTCAAAACCTTGACCATTACCCATATCAAAATGAAATTGAGTTCCGCCCATGTTTGGATTGAATCCTGCCTGTTGTGGATCAGCAGTTCCAAACTGATCATACATCTGTTTCTTTTCTGGATTACTTAATACTTGGTATGCTTCGTTTATTTCTTTGAATTTGGTATCATCACCGCCTGTGCGATCAGGGTGGTGTTGCATACTTTGTTTCTTGTATGCTTTTTTGATATCGGGTTGCGATGCGTTTCTATTTACGCCTAATAGGTCATAGTAGTCCATAGTATTATTATATACTTATTCTAGGCGTGTGTCAACTATTTTTTGCCTGGTATGTTTGCTCCTGGCTTACCAACGTATAAACCAAAGAACGCCGCACCTGCACCAACGATAGTTGATATAAATGCCGCTTGGGCATTTGTAGGATCAGGTAAAGCCATAAACCAAGTAGTAGCACTATAGAAAGCATATATGTATGCCAACATAATTAACCTTGGAATAAGTCTAAACTTGTCCATTATTCCTGCTGTCTTGTTATACCAAGTTACTTCTTCGTCACCTGATGCAGGAACTAGATCGGCTTTGTCTAATTCATATTCTTTGGCTGTGCTAGTTTCTTTAACTTTTATTTTTTCCATTTTTCATTCTCTCAATTTCAATTTTGTTCTTATTAATCTTATCGTTCTGTGCCTGATCAATCATTGCCTGTAGTCTTCGTCCTTTTTCTGCATCACTGTCTAGGTGTAAATCTTTATTGATAATTTTTTCTAGTTTGTGTAATTTAAGTCTATCGTTTGAAATAAATCTCCACACATAACCTTTTTCACTGTACACACCAAACACAGTTTCTCTCAATCCAATTCTTACAATTATTGCATCTTCGCCATCTAGTATGATATGATCACCTTCATTAAATGCAGGATTAAATTTAAACTTTAATCCACTCATTAAATTTACTGCAAAGTCTTTAAACCAAAAGACTGCTGATAGCGATATTAAAATTGCTATCCATGGTGCTAGTATATCTGCTAGATCAAATCCTAACTGGTCAAACATTTTAT
>MDSV01000341.1_pt1 | contig 11025 bp, 9 predicted proteins | sample 810851 | NCBI WGS metagenome assembly MDSV01 (sample SAMN05326640, study PRJNA326480) | marine metagenome | isolation source: seawater | place: Atlantic Ocean: North East | collected 2012 | reverse complement strand
TCCATATTCTTCAAGACTTCTTTCAAGTCAATAAATTCCGAGAATTTCTCCTTTATCTCTTGGGGATTAATCTCTCTAGTCCAAATTTCTTGGCAATATGAATCAAACTCTGCGCAAAATACAAAATTAACTAAGCTACCTTTTCTAATTGGGTAAGACACTACATGTTTGCCTGCACCTAAGAATAACCGTGTTTGTCTACTGGCAAAAGATTTGGGTAACTTATCTGCCGAAATAACAGTTCTATATGCCACCTGGTTCAAGAAAACTGGGGTATTTGCTTGAAAGATTTTATTTCTAGTGGTGGAATTAATTCCATCTGCTGCCACAATAAGATCAAATCTAGAGGATGAGCCCCAACTAGTAGTCACAGTTGCACCATTTAAGTCATGCTTTATTTCTAAGACTTGAGTTTTATAAAAAATGTCAACTCCGAGCCTAAAATTTTCCCTCTTTAAAAGTGAGATAAAATCAGCCCTATGAAATTGATAAAATCCTGCTCCGTATAATTTCTCAGCTGTCTTTCCTAGTGGTATTTTTGCTAACTCCTTTCCAGTAAGACCATTAATACAGCCAATGGAATCTGGGTAATCCCCCAACTCAGCAATTTTATTTTGCAATCCATACATCTTAAGAGCTCTAATACCATTAGCGCTAATTTGTAGGCCAACACCATCGGATGAACTTTCCGCAAGTTTTTCAAAAATCGTGACTTTGCACCCGATGCTTCTCAACATCACCCCAGCGGAGAGCCCCCCGACTCCCGCACCCATGATGCCAATATTAAGCACGGATTACGTAAAATTTATACCTGAACACAAACCCTACCTCCATCGATAGAAATTTCAGAAGGCTTAAGAAAAATTGTCCCTAGTCGTCCCTATGAACCTTTTCTCTTCTTTCATGCCTCTCTTGTGCCTCCAAACTTAGGGTAGCTATAGGTCGAGCATCGAGCCTTTTAAAGGAAATAGGGTCACCTGTCTCCTCACAATAACCATAAGTGCCCTCATTGATCCTTCTCAATGCCGAATCAATCTTAGATATAAGTTTTCTTTGCCTATCCCGAGTCCTTAACTCAAGCGTCCGATCAGTCTCCTCCGAAGCTCTATCTGTTACATCTGGAATGTTTCTGGCATCAGACTGCATATCTTCTATAGTTTCTCGACTTTCCTGGAGGATAGAATCTTTCCATGCAATCAACTTGCTCCTGAAATATTCCACCTGTCTGGAATTCATGAACTCCTCATTAGGCAGAGGATTATAGTGTGAAAAATTTTTCTTTAACGCTACCATCTCTTGACCCCCCACTCTTTGTCTAGACAGTTACTTAATTGTAAAATATTAACAAGGGGAGTTCTAGATGGAATCAAAGCAATTGTCACGAGGAAAAAATCATTTTGTGTTGGAGTAAACCATGAAATTTAATGGGACTAATAATTATATAGCAACTGAAGATTTGAAGATGGCTGTGAATGCCGCCATAACCCTAGAAAGACCGTTGCTCGTCAAGGGTGAACCTGGAACAGGGAAAACTGAACTTGCTAAGCAAATTGCATCCAAATTGGATTTAGAAATTCTAGAATGGAACATCAAATCAACGACTCGGGCGCATCAAGGGTTATATGAATATGATGCAGTAAGCAGACTTAGGGATAGTCAATTGGGGGAAGAAAAGGTCAAAGATATTAAAAACTATATAAAGAAAGGAACCATATGGTCAGCCTTTGATTCGAAAAAAAGGGTAGTTCTGCTAATAGATGAAATTGATAAAGCTGATATAGAATTTCCAAATGACCTCTTACAGGAATTAGATAAAATGCGATTTCATGTTTACGAAACAGGAGAAACTATTAGAGCTGAACAGAGACCGATCATCATTATCACATCTAATAATGAAAAAGAATTACCGGATGCTTTTCTCCGTAGATGTTTTTTTCATTATATTAAATTTCCTGACAAAGAAACGCTCACAAAAATCGTCAAAGTACATTTCCCAAACATTAAATCTACTCTGTTGCAAACAGCTCTAGAAACTTTTTTTAATGTTAGAGAGGTGCCTGGATTGAAGAAGAAACCATCAACTTCAGAAATTTTAGACTGGATAAAACTGATTCTTGCGGAAGACATTTCAAGTGAAGATCTACGTCAAGATCCTAAAGACATGTTACCCAAACTTCACGGAGCTCTACTAAAGAATGAACAAGATGTTCAGCTATTTGAAAAGTTGGCATTCCTAACTAGAAATCAGTAATTTAACGCTTAGCATGTGGATTAGTGCTATTAGTTTCTTTGAATCAAGGTAAATTTATAATGGGTATAATTCTCGCTATGATTGTTCTTGGAGGTACCATTGGATACCTGATAGCCACCAAAAGAAAGGGAAATTATTTGGACAAATTACAATATATTGCTGTTTTTTCAGTTATATCCCTAATAGCTGCCATAATCATGCAAATAATAATAATGAAATTAATCTTGATTTGAAATGTTCAATAGTTTTTTTGACAATTTACGAAATAGTGGGGTCCCTGTATCACTTCTGGAATTCCTTTCATTTTTAGCTTGCTTGGAAAAAGGAGTAACAGAGTTCAAGATTGAAAACTTTTATTTCTTGGCAAAAACCAGCCTAATAAAACATGAGAAACACTTAGACATTTTTGACAAGGTTTTTGCTAAAAGTTTTAATGGAATAGAAAACCTTGATGCTAACCTTGTGATCGCCCACATAGATTTACCAAAGCAATGGCTTGAAAAACTGGCGGAAAAAATTCTTACCAAGGAACAAATGAAAGAAATGCGTTCTCTTGGTAGCTTTGAAAAATTAATGGAAACCTTACAACAAAGACTTAAGGAACAAGAGAAGCGCCACCAGGGGGGTAACAAATGGATAGGAACAGCAGGAACTTCACCATTTGGAGCGTATGGATATAACCCTGAGGGGGTCAGAATTGGGCAAGCAAATAGTAGACATCAGAAAGCAGTCAAAGTGTGGGACAAGCGCCTATTCAAAAATTTGGATGAAAATAGTGAAATTGGATCTCGTAGTATGAAGATCGCACTAAAAAGATTAAGAAAATGGGCAAGAGATGGAAATAATGAAGAATTAGATCTAGATGATACAATTTCAACCACTGCTAGAACAGGTTTTCTGAATATTCAAACGAGACCCGAGCGCCAAAATTCAGTCAAAGTTCTCATATTTTTTGATGTGGGCGGTTCAATGGATATGTACATAGCTCAAGTTGAAGAATTATTTTCGGCTACAAGGTCTGCATTTAAACATCTAGAGTACTATTACTTTCATAACTGCTTGTATGAAGGTGTATGGAAAAATAACTACCGACGCTGGGAAGAACAAAATAATACAGTTGATATCATTAATAAGTATAACAAGGATTATAAATGTATTTTTGTGGGTGATGCAGCTATGAGTCCGTACGAAATTGAAATGGTGGGAGGTGCAAATGAGCATTATAATCGTGAAAAAGGTAGAATTTGGTTAGAGCGAGCCAAAACACGATGGCCAAGTCACCTTTGGATAAATCCAAACCCACAAGAGTATTGGCAATACACCCAATCCACCTTAATCATCCAGGATATTTTTGATAACCGCATGGTACCCTTAACACTCCAGGGTCTTGACGATGGAATGAGAATGTTGACTTAAACTATGTTTAAACTAATAACAATATTCCTGCCAATAATGCTAGGGTTTTTAGGTTACAAATTTACTGCCAATCGATTAGCAAAAAAGCTTGAAGTAAACTCGTTACTAATTAAAGATCCTAATATAGCCGTTCTGGTCAAAAAAATAGAGCAATCATTAGACATAGAAGAAATTAAAGTATATGTTCTCGAAGATTTGAACCTTAATGGTGTGGCCTCTCCAGACGGAAAAATTTTTATCACAAGAGGTTTCTTAGAGAAATATTACAATGGGTTTTTTTCTGCTGAAGAACTTTTTGGGGTTATAACCCATGAACTAGGTCATCATGCTCTTGGTCATACAAAAAAGAGAATGGTTGCTTATACGGTCCAAAATACACTCCAGATGGGTTTGGGGTTTGCTTTATCAAGAGTGATACCTTTTGTAGGAAATTATCTGTCGATGATTCTCTTAAGAATCGTATCTGCAAAGCTTTCCAGAATGGATGAATATGCGGCGGATGAATATGCGGCGGCTCTCATGCTGAAAATAGGCTTAGACGTCACGCCATTGGTCGAACTTTTTAGTAAATTAGAAAAACTAAATAATAATCCAAATCAAACTCTTAAATGGTTACAAAGTCACCCTCCCCCCCGAGACCGAATATCAGCAATAAAAAAACTTGAAGACCGTTGGACAAAGTAACCACATTCATAGATACAAAAATGATATGCGAATGCCAGCGCTAAAAGGGAGCTAATACTAAAATTAGTCAGAATACAAATGATCTCAGTTTAAAAATATTTTGTTAGAGAACCATCAGATGCTGCATTACATAGCCAGTCATAAAAAAAGTCTGAGTGGGATCTTCCACAAATGATATACACCGAATTATCACTAGCCATCCAAAATGCTACACTAACTTGACCCATTCGAGTTCTTCGGAAGGCATCTTTAGCAAATGAACTTTTCCTAACATCAACAGGAGAGCCTTTTGCCAAAAGTTCTCGCCACAAAATTCCCTCAACCAAAAAAAGACTCCGGGCACTAGAGACATCCAGAATTAACGAATGTAACCCCTTTAAGGCAGAATCAAGACCTTTCTTTGTTTTCTCATGAAATGAACCAGAGAAACTGAATATGAGTAATTCGTCTGGGGACATCCAAGCTAAAGACAAATTCTTGCTACTTTTAATTTTTAAAGGCTTAGGTATCCTCACATCACAAGTTTTAGCTATGATTGTCTGCAATCGTTTATTTGAGAGATCTCCTCTCACTGTTAACATAGGAACTCCTCCAAGCTCCTTTATCGTCATATCCTTACTATTGCATTTTCTAACTTCAATCATTTTGCCGGTTACCTTCGACATCATAAAATTTTGGCTCAGTAACAATTGCTTTTAGAATTTTATCAGAGTCTATTGGAATTTTAATGGATCGCCCTAGTAGGTTTTTACCATCCTTGAGCAAAGCCATAGCAATTGGTTTATCAAGTGTTGGTGAAAAATATGTAGAAGTAACATGGCCTATAACATTATCATTGGCTTGGTCAACTCCCCCTATAATAACAGAAGCACCATCAGGTATCTTTTCAGAGCTATTCTGTAAAGATAATCCAACCAATGTTTTGCGATTTGGATCATTCATAAAAATTCGCTCTTGGGCTCGTTTACCGATGAAATCCTTTTTCTTTTTTGACACCGCCCACCCTAGATTTAAGTCCTGAGGGATTACGGTACCATCTGTTTCATCACCAATCATAATGAAACCCTTTTCGGCTCTCATAACATGTAAGGCTTCTGTTCCATAAGGGCTGATACCAAACTGGGAACCGGTTTCTAAGCATTTTTCCCAAAATTCTAATCCAAACTGGCTCGGGACAGCAATTTCAAATGATAATTCACCAGAAAAAGAAATCCTGAAAATCCTTGCCTTTATCTTTGCCAATTCACCTTCCAGATAATCCAAAGGCTTTAGAGATTCTTGGGAGACATCTAAACCGCCTAATTCCTCCAGTAAGAGACGTGATTTTGGTCCTGCTATAGTTATTTGCGTGAACTGTTCCGTCAGATTTTGGATGAATACGCGTTTACTCCACCATTCAGTCTGGTGCCATTCTTCCATCCAAGAATAAACTCTATCTGCACCCCCAGTAGTTGTATGACAAAGGAAGGTTTCCTCGGCTAGTCTCACTACCACCCCATCATCAAACAGAAACCCATTCTCGTTGCACATCAGACCATACCGACACCGCCCTACCTGTAATGTCGACATCATATTGGTGTACATCAGATCCAAGAAATTCGCAGCATCAGGTCCACTAACAATGATCTTACCTAATGTTGAAGCATCAAGGATCCCCAAGGCATTCCGAGTGTTAGTAACCTCTCTTGAAACAGCTTGCTCAATAGTTTCATTTTTCTTTAGATATACATATGGTCTCCTCCAATCACCTACGGGTTCCCAGCTCGCTCCATTCGCCTCGTGCCATAGGTGCAGCGTGGTCTTTCTCACCGGTTTAAACAAACCCTTGCGGGCTTCTCCTGCAATCGATCCTAATGAAATTGGCGTATAAGGTGGTCGAAAGGTAGTCGTTCCAACTTCATTAATTTCTCTGCCCAAAAAATCAGCAAGATATTTAAGACCATTTATATTAGAAAGTTTCCCTTGGTCTGTTGCCATACCTAGGGTCGTATATCTCTTTAGATGTTCTACACTCTCATATCCTTCTTGCATGGCTAACCTCAAATCAGATACCTTCACATCGTTTTGGAAATCTACAAAGCATTTGCTTTTTAACTTTTCGCTGGCGCCTTCCGGTGTAAAATATTTGGAGTTGCTATCCCCATATTTGATTTCTTCAATAGAGATACTGCTTGATTCCACTTTACTTATTTTAAACTTTTTTTGAATCTTCTGCACTGTTTGTTTCACATTTTGCACGACTTCCGAAGGCCAAAAACTTCCCGAAGCTGCTCCAACTACAGCTATAAAATCTTCTCCATTTTCATCTATGGGTGATTTAGAAGTATCTGGCAGAAATGTGTTTAATTGATCATTCCAAATCAATCTTCCACCGCAGTGGGACCAAAGATGAACTGCGGAAGACCAACCACCGGACATAATTACGCTATCACATTCTATTGTCTCCTGCACACTTCCCTCGCCTGTCAGAGAACATAATTCTACGGCCTTAACCCTTTTCTTGCCTAGAACACTGGCAATCCCCTTCCCATATTCAATTCTAATTCCCACCGATCTTAAACTTTCAAAAAGGTCTCCACTAGATTCTTCTCTAACATCGATTACTACGGGAACACTTAATCCAGCATTGTATAAATTTACTGCCGTCAAATAAGCCGAGTCATTATTGGTTACCACCACTGTCCTATCCCCAGGCGAAACACCATACAGTTTATAAAAATCCAGAGCTGCTGAGGATAACATCACTCCTGGTATATCATTACCCGCAAATATTAGAGGTCGCTCGATAGCTCCCGTAGCCAAGACTATTTGCTTAGTTCTTACACGCCAAAGCCTATGTCGTATAGAGCTTCTACCCATTTTCTCAGCTACTTCTAAGTTCTCACAGCCTATTAAATAACCATGGTCATGGACCCCGACTGCCGTGAAATTCTTTTTTATTTGGACATTAACTGAATTAATTAGTTTTTTCTCAATGTTTTCAAGCCATGCAGGGACAGCCACGCCATCCACTTCAAAATCATCAGACAGTGCATATCCTCCCAAGTAATGCTTCTGTTCAACCAAGGTAACGTTTAATCCAGATTTAGCTAATTCATAGGTAGCAAGTAATCCAGCCATACCTGCCCCAACAACCAAGATGTCTGCGTGAGCATAAAAGTAATCATAGGATGCTTCATCTGGTAAACTAGGCGCCCTACCTAAACCAGCAGCATTCCTAATAATAGGTTCAAATAGATGTTTCCAAGCAAATCTAGGCTTCATGAATGTCTTATAGTAGAATCCTGCTGGGAAGATTTTTGCGAAAAAATTATTTATGAAACCAAGGTCCCAGTCTAATGAACCTAAGTGATTTTGAGAAACTGCTTCAATCCCATCCATTAATTCTACTGTTGTAGCAGATCTATTTGGTTCAAAATTACCCCCATGCCCCAAACTCATCAAAGCATTGGGTTCATCAACTCCTGACGAAACGAATCCACGTGGTCTATGATACTTGAAGGAACGACCTACCAATACTTGGTCATTAGCGAGTAATGCAGAAGCTAAAGTGTCTCCCTGGAAACCAGACAAGTTTCTTCCATTGAAAGTAAAAGACAATCGCTTGTTTCGATCGAGTAGTCTCCCACCTTTTGAAATTCTTGTACTCATCTATTCATTTTTCCAATTTGGTCTCTTTTTTGTGATGGCATCGATGATATGCTTAGGTGGTTTGATCTCCTGAGCCTTATAAGTGCCAAAAATCTCCATTGTTTTTGTACAACGAGCCGCATGAAACCATTTTCCACATCCATAAGCATGAAACCACCTTTCAAAATGTATTCCTAAGGGATTTTTTCTCTCAAAAAGGTATTTATAGAAAGCATCATCAGAACTTCCTGGTCCCATTCTCTCAATATGAGCCTCTCCTCCAGGACTCAATTCCGTCTCATCAGCAACTGCATTACAAACTGGACATTTAAATCTTAGCACTCGAATCAATCCCTGAATTAATGCGCCACAGCAGCGGCAATACTCTCATCTATCATTCTTCCCTCAACAAACCTAGCTAATGAAAACGGTGCTGCTAATTTTCCAGGATTCCCATGCGCAACCAGTTCTGCAGTTGCCCAACCTGAACCAGGAATAGCCTTGAAGCCTCCTGTACCCCACCCACAATTCAAAAATATATTTTCGACAGGCGTTTTTGAAATTATGGGAGATCTGTCACCAGTCATATCTACAATACCACCCCACTGACGGAGTTGTCGAAGGCGACTTATAATTGGAAAAGTTTCTATAAGAGCCCTCACGGTCTCCTCTATATGTTGGAAACTACCCCTCTGACTATAATTGTTGTAACCATCAGCACCTCCACCTATAACCATCTCACCCTTGTCAGATTGGCTCATATAACCGTGCACGGTATTCGCCATTACTACACAATCCATGACCGGTTTTATAGGTTCAGAGACTAAAGCTTGGAGAGCGACAGACTCTAATGGAAGGCGAAATCCTGCCAACTCAGCAAGAAGACTTGAACTGCCAGCCACAACAAAGCATAATTTTTCACAATCTATTGAACCTTTGGTGGTTTGAATGGACGCAACCTTGGATTCCTCTCTTACAATGCCTGTAACTTCGCAATTTTCTATGATATCGGCCCCCCAACTAGAAATCGCCCGAGCATAACCCCAAGCCACGGCATCATGCCTGGCAGTTCCTCCTCTGGGTTGCCATAACCCTCCTAAAATTGGATAACGAGGTCCATCAGTATTTATAATTGGAATCATTTCTTTCATACGCATCGGCGATACCATTTCAGTCTGAACTCCAAAAAGTCGGTTAGCATAGTAAGTTCTTTTCATTGCTCGCAATTCATGCTCGGTTTGACAAAGCATCATTACCCCTCTGGGACTAAACATAATATTATAATTCAGCTCTTGAGATAACGTTTCATAGAGTGATCTAGATTTTTCATAAATTGCGGCAGACTCTTCATGTAAATAATTTGACCTTATAATAGTAGTATTTCTCCCAGTATTGCCTCCTCCTAACCAACCTTTTTCAATAACTGCAACATCCCTTATTCCAAAGTTTTTTCCCAAATAATAGGCCGTGGCAAGGCCATGTCCACCTGCCCCAACTATAATTACCTTATATCTCTTTTTTGGTTGTGCATGCCGCCAAGCCCTTCCCCAACCCAAATGGTTGTTGAAGGCTTCTTTAACCAAAGCAAATGCCGAATATTTCTTCATACCAACCTTAGAAAATTGTAATCTTTTGCCCTTTCCTACATAAAGATATTGAGAAAGACAACTATGTTTCAAAAAGTAATCAAGCCCATAAACTTGTCAAACTGGCAAGATAATGCTTGAAGAAGCGAGTTTGAGTATATAGTTTATGGCAGCTCACATCCTCATGAACCACCCTAATCCATTACTTATGCCTTTTTTCTTTATTTTCACAATCCTAATTTTTGCTTTCATTATTCTGATTATTGCAAAAAAATTATATTTCTACAAAGATTCTTCCGTTGGTAGTAGGAATGAATATGTGGATGAGCTAAAGGATCAATTAGATGAAATAATAAATGAATCCAATAATAACCTCATTAGCGAAGAAGAATTGAATACAGCTAGGCTTGAAATTGATAAGCGCATTCTTAAAGAAATTAGATATGAAAAAAATAAAAGCAGAAAAACAGAAAAAGCACCTACTCTATTCAACAATATTTTTCTTTACTTGGGACTACCTTTTCTTATCATATGTACGAGTATTATTTATCTTAAAATAGGATATTATGGTTTTGAAGATCACCCTCAGAAAACTAGAAATCTCAAAAAAGAGGCCAACTTTGCAAGTCGATTAAATCAACAACAAGCCGAATTACTTTTATCACAGACTTTAAATAATGAATCCCTTACTCAGCAAAACATTGAAAACCAACAGCTAAAAATATTGGTCGACCGACTTGAAATCATCTTAAGGGATAGACCAAAAGATCTCAAAGGCTACAACCTACTAATTGATAACGCCGCAAGATTAGGTGATTACAAAACTTCTTATCAAAGTCAAATGCATGTAATTGAAACTATCAAGCCTAAAGTGACCGCAGAAGATTACGGACAATTAGCTGAATTAATGATTGGAGCAACTAATGGTTACGTGTCCGTAGAAGCTGAAGAAAATATAAAAAAATCGCTCCATATTGATCGCTCTAATAAAAAATCTAGATATTATTATGGTTTGTTAAAACTGCAAAACAACAAATTGAATGAAGGTTATACAATCTGGAAAGAGCTCTTAAGAGAAGGTCCTGAGGATGCTCCCTGGAACCAATTAATAAAACAAGACATACATAGAATCGAAAAAAAATTAAGTAAAAGCACTAAAAAATCCAAGAATTACATGGGGGAAGAAATGGATCAGGATACGGTAGAGATGATTAATGAAATGGTCTTTACCTTAAGTGAAAGACTTAAAACTGAGGGGGGCACTTATGAAGAATGGCTTAAACTAATAAGATCCTATCAAGTTTTGGGAAAACCTGAGCAAGCTTTTGAAATTTTAAAAAAAGCAAAACGTTACTTTAAAGAGCAACCGGATGTTTTAAAAAAATTTCAAAGGATAATCCCCTAAAAAAAAATGGAATCCAGGTCATATTATGAATAGTTTCATAGCAGAAAATATCG
>MDSV01147242.1_pt1 | contig 11027 bp, 10 predicted proteins | sample 810851 | NCBI WGS metagenome assembly MDSV01 (sample SAMN05326640, study PRJNA326480) | marine metagenome | isolation source: seawater | place: Atlantic Ocean: North East | collected 2012 | reverse complement strand
TATTAAATCTTTAAATAAATATTTTTTTGTATCATATTCAAATTTATTGAAATTAATCATAATGAAATTCTAATTTATATTTGTTTTCTTTTTAATTTATGTCCTACTACTTCATAAACAACATCAAATTTTTTAAGATTATTTGTTCTGTGTGTAACAAAAATTAACGTTTTATCTTTTTTTAATTTAAGTATTTCAGTAATGATATTATTTTCTGTAACTATATCAAGAGCGTTAGTAGCTTCGTCAAATATTATTATAGATGGATTGTGATATAAAGCCCTTGCGATAGTTATTCTTTGTCTTTGACCTCCAGAAATTTTAACACCTTTTTCTCCTAAAATAGTTTTAGTTCCTCTAGATAATTTACTCACGAAACTGCTTAAATTACTTTTTTGTATGGACTCTCTTAATTTTTCTCTATCAATATCACTATCTTTTTGACCAAAAGCAATGTTTCTCTCAATTGTATCATCAATTATGGTTGTTAATTGTGAAACATAACCAATATTATTTAACCAACCTTTACTAATATTTTTTAAATTTTTACCATCTATTAAAATTTTACCTGATATTGGATGAAAAAAACCTAAAAATAAATTTAATAATGTAGATTTTCCAGAGCCACTCTCTCCTATAATTGCTACAGAAGAGTTTTTTCTAATTTTTAAATTTAAATTTTTAAAAATTTGTTTTTTATTTTTTTTCTCATAAAATGAAAAATTTACATTTTTAAAAGTAATATTATTTTTAAAGTTGATAATTTTTTTTTTAGAATTTATTTTCTCATCTTTTATGAAATTTCTTGGTAAATTTTTTTGAATAATTCTAATTACTGGTTTGGCAAACTTGATTGAAGTTAAAGAAGCTAAAATTCTATTAGCTGTTGGCAGAGTCTTGAATGCAGCTAAAGAAAATAAACCTAAAAAGGGTACTATTTCATTAAAATCTCTATTAAGAAATAACATTCCAAAAGTAATAATTAAAGCTCCAGTTACTCCTGTCATTTCCAACCATACTCTGGGCAGTTCTTGAAATATTGTATTTAATTTGACTGCTTTTGCACTTTTATCATTTGGTTCTATATAGTTACCAACTAAGGTTTTTCTCACATTCAATATCATTATTTCTACAATGCTATTAAACGCTTGAGATATGATTTTTATTCTTAAGGCATCATTTTTTTGTCTAAGCATTCCTTGAAGTGTAATTTGCTTATTAGATAACTTTAGAAATATAAAACCAATTAGTGTCAACATTACTAGTAACAAGGTAGAAATTAATGGCTCATAAAAAATCAGAACAGTAACTACACCGATTATTAAAAAAATATCAACGAATAAAATTAAAAGCGGTTTAAATACCTGGACTACAAAAAGATCAGGTTCATCTTTTATATTTCTTAAAAGTGTTGACGAATTATTATCAATATAAAATTCAAATTTTTTATTTAAATATTGTTTAAATAAATTTTTGGATAGTTTGGCTTTTAAATTATAAGAAAAAGAATTTAGATAAATTGTCAAAAAGGTTAAATATATTGATTTAAAAAAATAAACAAAAACAAAGATTATCAAAACAGTTGCTATTTGAATTTCTTTACTCATTAGTAAAAAATTCTGTAGAAAAGAAATATTATATGAGTGTAAAAACGACTGATCACTGTTGATAATAAGTGTGATAATTGGCACTATTAATCCTATGCTCAACATTTCTAAAAACATTGAGATAAAAATTAATACTAACAAAGAATAAAAATGAATTTTATCATTTTTGTCTAAAATTGATAAAATTTGATAAATTAATTTCATTTAAATTAAATTTAAAACTTTTTCTCTTCTTTATATATTATTTTTTGAATTCATCATCTTAAAGAAAAATTTAAAAGCTAATTTAAACTCTTCATATTTACCATCCCATGAATATACCCAACCATCTGGTGATATATTGGTAATTTCATTTCTTGTAGAAATTTCCCACATTAAATATTTAGCTTGATTTTTAATTTTTTCTTCGACTTTATGACTAATTTTATTTTTGTTTTGAAAGAGTAGTTTTTTCCATTTATTTTTAGTTTCAGCTCTTATTCCAAAGTTTGGGTCAAATTTAGAGCCAGAAAAAATTGTTTTATATCCAAATATTAAGGTTTCAAATACAATCGAACTAGAATTGGTATAAATAGGAATTTTATTTTCTAATATTTCTATTCCACTTGGGCAATCTTTAAATACTGAATTTGGGATTTTATATTTTTTAATAAAATATTTTAATATTTGATCGTTTCCAAATGCTTGATTATTAAAAGCTGTATTTTTATCAACTGAATATTTAGATGCAGGATGTATTTTTAAATACCAGTTTTTAAAATTTATTTTAGATAAATTTTTTAAAGTATATTCCGTCCATTCAAGATGATTTACAAATGGTTGATTATATTTCCAACTTTGGTTGTTTGAATCTGTAAATGAATGCAAATACAGTATTTTTATTTTTTTGCTAATTATTTTTTTTTTATATATTGATTTATATGCAAAATTATAATGATCTGTATTTTGCCCACCATAAAATCTATTTTGAATAAATTTCTCAATTTTTGTTTTATGTTTTTTGTATTTAATAAGATTTGTTTTAGATTTTAAACCTGAAGCTTCAGAATCATAAAAATTTTTACAATCAAAATATCCAGCTGAGGGGCTTAAAATAATTACCTTTTTCCCTTTTTTTAAAAATTCTTGTTTTATAATTTGATTATGGATGTAGGCAGAGTCTGGTAAAAATATCAAGTCACTTTTATTTGCAATTAAAGAAAATTTTTTTCTAAAATCTAAGATCAACTCAAAAATTTTTGAATTAAATTTAAAACAACCATTAAAACTATTCTGCCAAATTCTATAATGATATTTATGAATAGTATCTAATATTGGATAAAACAAATCGTTAATCTTATATTTTTTACAACTTAATTTTAAATTTTTAATGGACATTTCGTATTCAGTGATTTTATTTTTTGGAAAAAACTTTTTACTTTTTATATTGTCTGCAATAGGTAACAGTTCATAAGATATGTTTTCAATTTTAAAACCTTTTTTTTTGAAAGCGAGCCCTATGCCTGAATATATAGATAACAAATCTAACGTTTGATATTCATGGCTATTAAATAATATTTTAAATTTTTTTTTTTTTTGAATATCTTTCAAAATTTTTTTAACTAAAAAATCTGATCTGGAGGCTATTTTTGATTTGATTATTAAAATATACAGCTCACGGAATGTTTTTTTATAAATATTGTTAATAAATTTTTTTAACTTTGGATATTTATGAATATTAAACATTAGTATTAAATTTTAGATTAAAATTTTTTGGATAATAGTTTTTTTTCAATTTGTTCTGCTAAATAGTGAGATAAAAATAAATGTGACTCCTGAATTCTCATTACGTTATTTGATGAAATTACAATACTTTTGTCTGAAATATTTTTAGCCAAACCTCCTCCTCTTCCTAAAAAACTAATAGTGAAAATTTTTTTTTTTTTTGCGGCCTTTAAAGCATTAATTATATTTTTAGAGTTACCAGATGTAGAATAGCATATCAGTACATCATTTTCTTTTCCTACTCCTTCGAGAGATCTTGAGAATACCTTGTTATATCCATAATCATTTGCGCATGCAGTTATGGTGGCTATATCCATCCCCAAAAATATTGCTGGTATACTTTTTCTGTTAATATTTGATCTTAATCTTATTAATAATTCAGCAGCAAAATGTTGGGCATCACAGCTTGAACCACCATTACCACACGTTAATATTTTTCCTCCACTAATTACCTTTTTGCTTATATTTGAAGCAAATTCATCTAATTCATTTTGGAATACTGTCATTTTGTCGATGTTTTTTTTGGCATCTAATTGATATTTTTTAAAAATTTTTTTAGACATAATTTATTCTTAACTCTCTTTGATTTTAATATGAGCTCTAAGTTTTAAAGCAATTTGCTTTTCTGATTCTAAGATTTGACCAAATTTATCTTCTCCAATAGAAACTTGCATTTTCTTAATTGTAGAAATTAAACTTCTCATACCGTTAAATTCTAAAGAGGATGCTTGATCTGATCCATACATACTTCTATCAATTGTAATGTGCCTTTCTAAAGAGGAAATCCCCATCATACTCGCGGCATAAGATACTGCCAAACCAGTCTCATGACCGCTATAACCTACCTTACAATTATATTTTTTTTTTAGTGTATTTATTGTTTTCAAGTTAGCATCTTTATAATCCATGGGATATGTAGAAAAACAATGCATTAATTCAAATTCTGTCCCATAATTTTTAAATATTTCAACAGCACTTGTTATTTCTTTCTCCGTGCTCATGCCTGTTGAAATAAATGTATATTTATTTCTTTTAGCTACTTCTTCTAAAAACTCTATATCTACTATCATAGCAGAAGCTACTTTGTGATATTTTAAATTGAAATTGTCTAAAAATATCAGACTATCTATATCCCAAGCTGAGGCAAACCATTCTATATTTAAAGTCTTACAAAATTTATCAATTTCTTTATATTGATCAAGATTAAACTCTAGACCTTCTTTTTGTTCGCGTTGAGTTTTACCCCAAGGGCTCTCTCTAGGTTGATCAAGTAAGTCTTTTGAATATACTTTTTCAATGTTTCTTTTTTGAAATTTTACTGCATTGAAACCACATTCTTTTGATCTTTTAATTAATTCTTTGGCAATACTAATATCACCATTGTGGTTAATACCTATTTCAGCAATAAAATAAATGTTATTCATAACTTAAATTAAAATCCTTGTTGCCAAAAAAAAGGTAAAGTCCATTGTCCTTTTTTTGGATAAGTACACTCTTTACATAATTCAGGCAATTTTTCTTTATTATTTTCAACTAGATTTTTTCTTAATTTTTCAAAGTTAGGATTATTCCATATTTCCTTTATAGAGTTATCTTTTATATCACCAAAAATTTCTGTACCATTTACATCTAAGCAACAAATTCTAATGCTACCATCTAGCTGGATGAAACATTGACTAAACGGAAAATAACATATTGAAGAAAATGGATTGTCATTTGAATGAATTAACTTGTCATCTATTTGTCCACCCCAATTATGCATAAATGTAGTTAGAACTTTGTCTGATTTATTTTTCCAAAAAGAGTAGAATTCTTTCTCTTCATGTTTGTTGGTTTCATTTACCAACATTCTCGGAAATACCCATGGATAAATTGAAAAATTTTCTTTTCTCTTTTTTAATAATAAAAGAGTATTGTCATAAGCCTTTTTTGTATCAACTCCGATTCTATTATTTTGATGTGTTGTCTCTGATACACCATCTAGTGAAGCAATTACATATTTTAAAGTGCCTTCTAACTTATGATCAAAAATTTTATTTATTAATTTTTCATTAAAAAACTCCATATTACTTGAAAGATAAATATTTTTGATTTTTTTTTCTTTCGCGTAAATTAAAAAATCAATCAATTGCTTATGTAGCGATGGTTCGCCATCCATAAATAAAGCAATACTCTTAACATATTTTCTGTTTAGACTTATTTCATTAATTATTTTTTTATATACATCAAAATGCATATAGCCTTTTGTCCTTGTATGTTCTGGTTGAGGACAAAACCAACATTTGGCATTACAAATATTTACTGTCTCTATTGAAAATGCCTCAGGAAATTTCATTAGCTTTTGAATTTTTTTCTTATGAAAATAATCAAATAATTTTTTTGGAAAAATTTTTTTAATTAATAATTTAATTTTTTTAAATGAATGCCAACGGAAAAATATTTCAAACAGAATATGTCTCAAAGACATTAATATCGTCAAAATATGATATATAATATATTTATTAATGTATTTAAATTTTCCCATAAATATTAGTTAATAGAAATTAGATTTATTATAACTCTAAATTTGGATGGCTTTCAAGAAACTCAGGGCTATTTAAATCCGGTAATTTCGCAGGATCAATATTTACACCAGTTTTTCTTACTTCGATCTTAATATCATTGCTTTTAAGTGCTTCTTTAGAAACAAAACCCGTGAGTCTAGATAATGCATTATCAAATGAACAGTCTTTTAATTTAAACGTTTTATTTTTATTTTGCATTTGAGTTAAAAATTCTCCTTCTTCTTTTGATAATTCAATTGTGTTTCCCCATCTAATGTTTAATAAATAGAAATCTTCTAAACTTTCATAACGAAATCTTATGGATTTTGGCACATAAAGAATTGCGCCAAGTTTAATTTTATTTTCTATTTCAAAATTTTTTTCAAGTTTATATGGTTTAACTATAAATTCTTTTCCCGGCATTAATGGGTCTTTTTTATCCATTCTACCAGTTGCAGCCATACCATGCATTCTGCATCCTGATTGACATACATCAATATAGTGGCAACCTTTACAACCTTCATAAAGGTAGCTTTCATTTCTCCAAGAGATTGTTTTAGCATAAGCTTCTTTAAGTCCTATATCATAAACATTTCCATATTCTTTATCTTCCATTACACATCCATGGGTTTGACCATTAGAATTTATACTAAACCTGTGGCCTGATTGAGTTGGACATCCTCTTCCAACAAAATCTTTATATTTATCTAAATCACCTAACATACAAAGTGGATAATTAATTAATGTTCCCACTTTCATTCCTGTATCAGCCTTTAATCTTAATAATTCATCAAGACTGAACTTAGATTCTTGTATAGTGGTATGATGCTCTTTATTTTTGTCCGACCTATCGTATGCTGGAGGAATAACTCTGTGTGCAAAAAATTGTGAAACTCCTATAGAATGTAAAAATTTTCCAGAGTCATAAATTGTATTTTTATTATGCTGGGTAACAATCGTATTTGCACTAACTCTTATACCAGCTTTTACAGTAGCTTTAATACCATCAATTATTTTTTGAAATGAGCCCTTATAGGTTGTTATAAAGTCTGTTTCTTTTTTATAAAAGGAAAACCATGAAGTTAATACATGATCTAGACCGAGTGATTTTAACTTAAACATCTTTTCCTCAGTAGCAAGCATCAAATTACTATTAAGACTTGTAGAAATATTATTTTTGTACAATTTTTCAATGGCATAACATGTGAGATCATAACGAGCTAAGGGCTCTCCTCCAGAAATAATTACGTGAAAAACTTTATTTTTAATAAATTCATCTAATAAAAAGTCAAATTTTTTTTCATCAACATTAAACTTGCCAGCACTTGTGTCTCTCCAAGGATTATAGCAGTGACGACATTTGACGTTACATGCTTCTGTAACTTCCAAATTAATTACTGTTGGAGCTGAATAAACTCTTTTTTTATAACTTGTTATTTTAGATTTTGGCGAATAACTTTTTTCGTCAGGATAAATATTCAATTGATGGGATTTCTCTCTTTTTATATCAATATCACTGAAAATTTCAGATTTGTTATAATTATTCATTTATTTACTTTAACACTTATGAATAAGTATACTATATCTTTTTAATAACAATAACAATTTCAGTGTTAATTAAATTGTTTATGAAGAAAAAAAAAGTTATTTGATTATATTCAATCAAAAATTATAAATATTTATATGAAAATAACAGAATGGAAAAACATACCTTCATCACGTTTTCCTATAAACCTTAAGTATGTAGCGCGCTGGATATGTGTACCCATTAAACCTTATATTTTCACTCAAATTTGTAAGACAAATAATGATAAATTCTTTTGTTTTATATTTAAAATATTAAACTTTGTTATTTTAAGATGGAATATCAAAGTTGATTATTTGGAAAAAGAAAAAATGTTTGAAATAAAAGATGGTAAAAATAAAATATTTGTAAAGAGAAAAACTTATATTAACTTATATTCAAAAGGAATTGATTACAGATTAAAAAATTTGGAAAAAGAATATCTTTTAGAACATATAAATTTTTATGAGAATGATATTATAATTGATGTGGGAGCTTGTATTGGTGAGGTCTCCATGACATTGGGTAAAAAAAAGGAATTAAAATTTTTTTTATTTGAACCTGAGGAAAATGAATATGAATGTATTAAAAAAAATCTTAGTTTTAAAAATTTTGAAGTATATAATTTGGCTCTTTGGAATGAAATAAAAGAAATATCATTCTATGCTGCAAATGAACTTCATGATTCATCTTGCTTCGAGATAGAAGATTATACACATATAATAAAAAAAAAAACATCAACTTTAGATGAAGTTTTCAAAAATCAGATAAATGATTTGAAGGAAATTAAACTCTTAAAGCTTGAAGCAGAGGGAGCAGAACCAGAAATTTTGCAAGGTGCCAAAGAAATTTTATCAAAAGTTAAGTATATTGTGGCCGATGTAGGTGCTGAAAGAGGTTTAAAATATGAAACCACAATTGTAGAAACAATTAAATTTTTAGAAAATAATAATTTCGAATTGATAAAAATAGGTACACCAAGACTTGTATGTTTATTCAAAAATAAAAAAATATAAAATGATAGAAATACTAAAATATTATAAAAAAAAAAATCATTTTTATAAAAATATTCAAAGAAAATTAGATAAAAATGATGTTGTAATAGTTAAAAATTTCCTTAATCAAAAAACTAAAAATAATATTTTTAAATTTTTAAAAAAATCTTTTTTTTCCAGAAAGGATATTAGAAAGTCTGGAGAGTTCAAATATTTACAAAAAGATTATAAAAGATTAGATATTGGTGATGCTTATATTAATTCAAGAGTATCAAGATTCTTACTTTATACAGAGTGGAATAAAAAAAATCTAAAGCTGTTTAATAATATTAACAAAATTATTGATTTAAGAAATAAAGTGATAAACACTTCAAAAATTAATTTTGAGTATAAATTTAAAGGGTATGATTCAAAAAACTATAAATTTTGTGATATGGTAAGAATGATACAATATCCAACAGGTGGTGGTTTTCTGGCCTCACACAATGATAAAGAGTATTTATATCCAAAACAGATGATAAATGTTTTGGTGCCATTTTCAAAAAAAACAAATAAAAAAATTAACTTATTTCCAAAATTTAAAACTGGTGGTTTATTTTACATTAAAAATAATAAAAAAATTGATATAGAAGAATATCTTGATATTGGTGACTTAATTTTTCACAATCAAAATATCGAACATGGTGTGTCATCTATTGATTCATATGAAAATTTCAAACTTAAAGAATTTTGTGGGAGGATAACTTTAAATTTTTCAATTGGAAAATTTTTTATTTAAAATTTATAAAATAAAAACTTTAATGAAAATACATTCAATAATTCTAGCAAGAGGTGGTTCAAAAGGTATAAAAAATAAAAATTTAATAATTATTAAAAATAAACCCTTAATATATTGGTCAATTCAAAAATCAAAAAAATCAAAATTAGTTCATAAAACTTGGGTAAGTAGCGATAATAAAAAAATATTAGAAACCGCATCAAAATTTGGTGCTGAGATAATTATAAGACCCAAATCACTTTCAAGAGATAACTCTACCTCTGAAATTGCTTGGGAGCATGCTGTAAATTATATTCAAGAAAAGTATAAAATAGATGCCGTGTTAGGAATACAGCCTACATCACCTATAAGAAAAAGTTCAGATTTTGATAATGCAATAAAATATTTTAAAAAAAATAGATTTGATAGTATATTTTCTTCAAATAAAATTCAGGATTTTAATACTTGGAAGTTCAAAAATAAAAAGTTAATTTCAAATTACAATTATAAAAAGAGGAAAAGAAGACAGGATATAGAAAATTTTTATCTAGAAAACGGTTCATTTTATATATTTAAATCAAATAAATTTTTAAAAAATAAAAATAGATTATTTGGGAAAATTGGACATTTTGAAATGGGAAAAAAAAGTATGTTTCAACTTGATGATTTGATTGATCTTAAAATTATTAAACTATTAATATAATTTTTTGATATTGAATGCACTATAAGAATTAAAAGTAATTAATTTTTCAATCTAGCTGTAATATTAATAATGTTTCCGTAAAAAGGGGGAGAAACTTTATTTTTTAAATTAAATATATCTTTTATATTTTTATTTTTAAATTCTAAAAAATAATCTGTATCAAAGTATGGAAAATCTAATTTTAAAATTTCAAAACCATGATGATTTAAAAATCTTACAATTGAATCTCTACTAAACAAAGAGACATGAGTTTTATCATGCAGCAAACGAAATTTTTTTTTATAAAATCTGGACATAATGCAATCAAAATCAGGAGTGCCAACTATAAATATACCTTTTTTTTTTAAATTATTTTTTACAAAATTTATTAAATTCTCGGGCTTATTAATATGCTCTATAACTTGATTGGCAATTATTAAGTCAAATTTAGTTTTAAAGTTAACTGGTTTTCCATTTAAGTTATGCTTTAAAATTGATCCATATTTTTCTGCAAATTTAATTGCCAATTTGTCATTTTCCAACCCATAAAGATTATATTTTTTTTTATTAAGTGCTGATAATAAAAAACCAGGACCACAACCAATATCTAATATATTTTTAACGTTATATTTTTTAATTTCTTTAATTAATAGCTGATTATTTTTGATAAATTTTTTTTTCTCATAATTTGTTAGTCTATTTCTTAAATTTCCATCAGGATCTTTTTTAACTTTCCAATATAAATCTCTTTTATTTAAAACAGTTTTTCTCTTTATATAAAATTTTTTACTTAATATTAATTTTTGAATTTTGGTATTTAAATTATCAGACATAATCAAACTTTATATTGTTTTTACTATTTTTAATATTTGCATATATTTATAAATTATTAATTTTTTTGAAGATAAACAAAAAATAAGGATGTAATAAATAAAAAAATAAATGAAATAGTTTTGAGATTTATATATTTTAACATATTTGGATTCTAAATTAAATAAATCTAAATGAAAATTCTTAAGATCAAAAATAATAATAATATATCTAAAAAAAATTTTTTTCAGTGCATAAATCAAGCCAATTGAGCTATTAGTACTGGTCAGCTGCACGCATTACTG
>MDSV01247444.1_pt1 | contig 11028 bp, 8 predicted proteins | sample 810851 | NCBI WGS metagenome assembly MDSV01 (sample SAMN05326640, study PRJNA326480) | marine metagenome | isolation source: seawater | place: Atlantic Ocean: North East | collected 2012 | reverse complement strand
TCTGTTATTGATCCGTTTGCCAGTGTCAGGTTTCCTATTGTGGATCCTGATCCAGCTGTCATTGTACCTGTGGTACTTAAATTTTCGTTGCCAAAACTAATGGCACCTGAAGAATCAGTGATTGACCCATCTGCAATCGTAAGGTTACCGAATGTTGACCCTGTCGCCGCTGTTACTGTTCCTGTAATGGTTGCCGCACCAGATGTGGCTAAAGTGCCATCCACAATGAGTCCTTCATTGATATTGATTGCCGAGGAATCATCTGAACTTAAAGTTGTTCCGTTTATTGCTATTGATCCAAAAACAACTCTACCAGTACCTGCTGGTAACAAATTAATGTCATCATTTGTTCTTAATCCTTCAATGTTGTTTCCATTGAATTTTATTGCAGGCAATACTACGGCTCCTGAACCGGAAGGTGCAAAAACGATGTCATCATTACTTCTTACTGCACTGATTTCGTTGCCTGTGAATGTTAGTGTGTCTGAGCTTATCCCTGGTGAATTGTAAACTTCTGTGAACATGGTGTTCACATTGATCATTGCGTCACGTAACGTGTCACCTGTGCCGTCGTTGGCGTTTGTACCTACATTTAAATTAATTCTTGGCATTTTACGTGTTCATAACCTTTCTTACTACCGTTACCGTGTGCGTGTTAGTATTACTTATCGTTCCACGTAGGCGTACATTTCCGCTATCTATATCAGCACTGAATGTGACAGTGTCTTGTGAAGCATTTGTGGTCCTACCAAAAACAGAGAGGAACGCATTACTGCCATCGTGGGTGACAGCCACGTCACAAATCTCATAAAGTCCGAGATCACCACTGGCAGAATCACTAATTGACACAGTGTATTTGGCACCTCTGAATGTGCTGGCCGAAAACGAATCCAAGGTTTTGATAGAACTTGGATTTCCTGCCGCCCTACCCAACACCAATTTGTGTATGTTGACTGTGGTGTCTGTGTTTTCCTGATTATTACGTGCCCTCAATTCTACGTTGTCTCCGTTGACCGCTGTTGAAAAATCCATCAGTCTTGCAGTGGTAGAATGTGTGCTGATGTTGGCACCTTCTTGCATTATGAATGCGTTTGTGCCATCAGTGACAACGCCAACATCTGCAATCTGTGATTCATTATCCCCATTTTTGCCGACAATGATATATTGAGTACCTTGATGTGTGCCATGAGCAAAAGAGTCAATCACATCATAGGCAAATTCATTCTGTGCCAACAAGTGTATCCTGAACGCATTGACCGTTGTGCTTGATCCTGAACTTGATGCGGCACTCAATGTCACGGTGTTTGATCCATCGTGTGCGGCTGTCAAAGTCAGCTGTCCTGTGGACTTGGATGACACAGCAGGTCCATGTGTCACAAAAGCGTTTACGCCGTTTGTGACCACCGTGGCTTCTGAAATAGATGCCGCTGATTCACCGGAGTTATTTGCAACTATGACATAGTGGGCACCGTTATGTGTTGAGTCAACAAAAGTATCAATGGCAGTCGCCGCACTTGAAACTGTGACTGCACCAATGGTGTTGAAGTCTGTGCCTGTGGCATCCGACTCATCGTCGGCCAATCTTATTCTATAAAATTTTATTTTGACATCAGGGGTCTGTGGATCTGCCAATATTCTCACATTACCACTGCTGTCTATATTTGTTGTTAGTGTCACAAGAGAAGTGTTAGAATTATGTTGATTGTAAGTTGTTATAAAAGAATCTGTGCCGTCATGCACCACTAATGCCTCCATGTTAGTTACGTGTCCATTGAGTGTATCATCGGCAGAAATATAATATTTTGCTCCTCTATAGGATGCCTTAGCCCATGAGTCTAACACTGTTAAATTATCTGTAGGTGCCTTTAATCTTACCGCATATGCTTGTACAGTGGAAGCTCCAGAAGTAGAACTTGCTTTTACACTCACAATGCCCGACGATATGGTTGCCGAAATTTCCAACATGTCAGTGCTTTTTGAACTGACATTAGGACCTTGTGTGACAAAAACATTTGTTCCATCCGTGATTACATTGGCCTCACATATAAAGTTCTCATCAGATCCTTTTTGTCCTGTGACAACATAATGCACAGCATCTGTTACATCTGCCGGAAAACTATCAAATTCAGTAGCTGTGCTAGACACAATGGTGTTTCCTATGACTTTTCGTGTGCTGTCGCTGTTTGCTTCCTCAGATTCAGAGTCGCCAAATGCCACTATTCGGTTTACTATAACTTTTGTACTGCCACCTGCTGTTGCAGATCCTCTCAATCTAAAAGATGTTCCATTTATGTCCGCAGTCAAACTTATAAGACTGTTGTTGCCGGAAAAGAATTCGTTGTATGTTGTGATGTATGCGTTGGTTCCGTCGTGTGTGACCAATGCCTCAATGTTGCTGGTTTCACCTGTCGATTGATTTTTGACATTGATAAAATATTTTGCACCGACGTGTGCTCCGTGTGATATTGCATCCAGTGTCGTCACAGAGCTGTCGATGATGTCCACATGCATAATGTCATGCACCAAAACTAGTTCTCCTGTATAGCCTGTTGAGTCATCATCGCCTATGCCCACCCTAAAATATGCCATGGTGTTTGTTGGTGTGGTGGATCCGTCTGCATCTGTGGCTCTCAACCTTACTGATGCTGAACTGTCTCCTGAAGCGGTGATGTCGGCGTCAAAGGTTGGATGATTGTCCGCAGGGTCTGTTCTGTTTACCGCCGAGGATGTTACAAACGCATTTGCAAAATTATGTAAGACCGAAACCTTTTGTGTTTCCAAACTGCCATGCACTAGGTCACGTGTAATCACATGATACAACGCTCCGTTATACTGACTGGCTGTGAAATCATCAACAGTTCTTTCTGAAGCAAGTAAAGATGTAACCTCTCCGGATGAGGTAACGTGATCTATGACAGTTTCTGTGTTTCCACCTGCTGTAACGCCGGCATGTGTTCCTATGTTACCGGATGTTGCAGTTGTGGTGTTTGGTCCAAGTCCAACAGCAAAGAATGCCAAAGCATTTTGCACGGTTGTTGACCCATCACTGACTCCTGTTGCCTGTAGTTCGACATTTGAGCCGTTTATTGCAACATCATATGAATTGATATCATTCATGGCACCTGACTTGTTGATAAACGATTCTGTAATGAATGCGTCCTCGGTACTGCCATCACTGGTGACTCCATGATTGACTGATAATTTGTTAAGTATGAATTCACTATTTGTCACATCCTTTTGCACAGTGTGAAACCACACACTATCGAAAGAAGTTTTTGCAAACGAATTAATTGTTTTTTGACTACTGACATCCGGACTGGCAGAGCCACGGAAAGTCATTGCGTCGATTGTTGTGGATGCCGTGTTACTGACAGTCTGTGCACCTATGATATTTTCAAATGTGCCACTGCTATCTGACTCATCATCTGCCAATGCTACCCTGTACATGGTCACCCTACAGGTTCCTGTGGTACCATTTGCTCCTCTTAACCTCACATTGCCTCCACTTATGTCTGCCGTGAAAGTGGCCAACGGAGTATTTTCGGCATTGGTTATTATTGTGTTGTAAACATTAATAAATGCATCACTGTTGTTATGCACAACAATGGCCTCGCTGTTTTGAACTTCGTTGGTGGTCGTGTTGTTGACCGAAATATAGTACTTGGCACCTCTATAAGTTCCTGTACCAAATGAATCTAGCGTTGCGGCGGCTGAATCAAGATCTGCAACAACAACGGTCGACACAGCTCCGTCACTGAATCCAGAAGAATCGTTGTCTCCCAACCCAATTCTGAAAAAGGATAATGCAGTTTCATCTGATCTCGTTGAGTCCGATAGCAATGGTGACTCCGCTTTGAATCTCACTTTACCTACAGCACTCCTAATGTCCGATGACGTTCCAATAATTTTGTCATCGTTCTGTGTTTTTATTATAAAAGATTCCAAATCAAAAGCGTCGAACGTGCTTCCATCTGATGTTCCTTGTGCGATTGTTTTTTTGAAAGTAGAAAAATGTATTGAACTATCTGCAGAAGCATGTCTCTGTAAAACATAGTACCATGCACTGTCATATTTTGACTGGTCAAATTCATCAACCACACTTTCTGAATCTGTTATTGATTCGTGGGCTCCGTTGGCTCTGTTTGCTGAAAGTTCTGTGGTTTCGGAAAAACCTATCGTGTTCTGAGCATCTTGTATTTGTGTTTCACCCAAAGCGATAGGTACCGTTACGAATGTTAAAGTTTTAGATCCGTCTGTTCTTAAGAATTGTCCAGTTGCTCCATCCGAGTTTGGCAATGCGAATCCGTTTACGACAACCGTACCTGTGCCACTGCCTGTGAATTCAATGTTGTCATTAGAAAGTTTTGCTTTAACAACGTTATCTGTGATTATTGTTCCTGACGTTGAAAGCGTATTGTCTCCTATTGATAAAGAACTGAAAGTTCCAGCGCCTGGTGTGGTGCCGCCAATAACAACATTGTCTATCGAACCTCCGTCCAGGTCTATGGATCCAAAAACAATTTTACCTGTTCCGTTTGGTTTAAGTTCCAAATTGCTATTGGACTTGGTGACTTTGATCACATTATCGGATAGACTAAAACTTGAATCTATTGTTAGATTGGATATGTTGACAACACCAGTTCCTCCCGGCGTCAATCGTAAGTCAGCATTTGAACTTGTCGAAATAATATTGTCATTAATGGTAATATTATCAATTGGTACAGGAGCCGCAAATGTTGTTGAGCCAGTTGACCCATCATTAGCTGACAAACTACCGAATGTAGAAAGTCCTGATACATCTAAATTACCTGTTGTTGATAAATTTTCGTTTCCGAAACTAATTGCTCCGGATGAATCGTTAATGATTCCGTTCAATAAATCCAACTGTCCAAACTGTGATCCTGTTGCCGCAGAAAGCGTTCCTGTAGTGGTTAAGTTTTCATCTCCAAAACTTATTGATCCACCTACAAAATTGACTATCAGTCCATCGCTTAGATCGATATTTCCAAACTGTGATCCAGATGCTCCAGATATTGTGCCATCAACCGTTGCCGCTCCTTCTACTCTCAACGTGCCATCAACGTTAACATTTTCGTTGATGTTTATAATTGTAGAATCATCAGAACTTATAGTTGTGCCAGAAAATCCCACGCTTGAAATTTTTATTTTACCAGACCCGCTAGGAACAATTTTTAAATCGTCGTTAGTGCGAACTGTTTGAATATTATTATCATTAATTTTTATTCCAGGAAATACGATAGTGCCTGTGCCACTTGGTTTAAGCACCAAGTCTGCGTTCGATGATTTTGTGCTAATATTATTTCCAATAAAGGATATGTCAGATTTTACTGTATCAAAGTCAAAGACTTCAGTAAAGTTGTCGTTTAACTTATTACCGGCGATTCTTATTGTATCACCTGTTCCGTCGTTACCTGCAGATCCTACATCAATTATTTTTTGGGCCATATCGACTAATATTTAGTGTATTTTGATATATGCGCCTAGTGGCTATTAGCCAGTGCTTATTTTGACATCGTTTCCTGATCTAAACAGTCTACCTGCCACTCCTGGGTCCGAAGTTGGAAGTGCTGTGAAATCTACCTGTGCTCCGGAAACTTCTAAATGGCCTGCCACTGAAGTTTTTGTGTGTCCCACTCTAAATCTTTCTGCTAATGAAGAACCATCATGTGTTTTTACAAAAACTTCATTTGACGTTCCTGATGTTCCATCCATCTTCAGTTCCGCTCTCACATTTCCGCCGGATTGTTGGAAACTGATTCCAGGTGTGTTTGCGTCTGCTGTTCTCTGAAGTGTAATTACTGCATTTGGTTTCTTGATGTGTAGGTCTGTGTCCGGTGAACTAACTGAGCCAATTCCAACCTGTCCGCCTGCTTTCAGCAATATGTCTCCGGTACCATCTGTTTCTAGTGTGATGTCGCCGTTTGTGCCATCAGTAATTACGATTGTTCCTGAATTTGTTCCAGCGTTGGTGCTTAAAGTCAAATTTTCAGTGCTACCGGTCGTAACTGTTTCTACGTCCACCCTACCTGTGACCGAAACACCATTTGCAGTTGTTTCGAACTTTTTAGTGTTGTCATGATAAAGTTCAACAGCCCCATCGGCAACACCCTTCAACATAGTTTCTGAACTGCTATCCTTGCCTAGTATTACATTGTTGTCACTCTGTAGATAAAGGCTTCCAGTTCCTGTCTCTCTTATAATTGAATGACTTCCGTTATGGAATATCTTTAGGTCATCGGCATCACCAAATCCTACATAGTTGTCAGTGGTACTGCCATCGTCTACTGATAAAATGCCTACGACTTTTACTTTACCTGTGCCTGCCGCTGTAAGTTCTAGATTGGCGTTGGAAGCCGCAGTTGTGATTGTGTTGTCGGTTATTGTTATTCCGCCGTCTACGTCTAAAGAGCCCGTGACTTTTGCTCCACCACCTTGTACTCTGAATGCTTCTGCCAGACCACCTGCTACCGTAAAAGTCTGGAAGATCAATTCGTTTGCTGTTCCGCTTGTGCCATCGAATAGGATCTTCGATCCGGATGTGCCTGCCGAACCTATGAAATCTATGCCAGGGACATTGGCATTGTCTTGCCTTTGAATTTTAAGGAAAGGTGTAGCGGAAACCAATCTTAAATCAGTGTCTGTTGTGACTTCACCTGTTCCTGATGCAGATAATTCTAAGTTTGCATTTGATGCCGATGATGTAATGGTATTATCTGTAATGTCGATGCCATCATCTATGTTTAACACACCAGAGACTTTTACGCCTCCTGTGCCGTTACCTGATAGTGTTAGATCACCATTTGTTATCAATGATGTGATTGCGTCATCTGTGATCTGTAATTGATCGACTTCCACAATTCCTGTGCCGTTGGGTTGAATAACAACATCACCGTTAGTGGTCTCGTTTGTGAGCCTTCCACCCAGACCTGATGCTGACAGATCATCAAAAACTTCTATAAAATTGTCGTTGATTTTGTTCATGGCGGTACGCAAAGTATCGCCAGTTGCTGAATTTCCTTCTATTCCTACGTCTATGTTTAATCGTGCCATATAATCTTTTTGTGTATTTATTAAATAAAATTGATGTTCATCGAGACTTTAAAAACGATGCGATTGTACGAACGCCAGTCAAAACTGGGCACCTACCATACGTTTCACCGAAAAAATACCGTATATGTTTTCAAGTGCGATTCCTGTGGAGTGCAATTTTTGAGGGCAAGAGCGAAGATAGATCCCGAAAGAGCAACCAACGATTACAAACACGTTTGTTCTTATTGTGATGTTAAAAAGTTTGCCCAAAAACAAGGCGTAAAAATGCGTAAGGTATACAAACTGGATTGCTCAAGCACGTACACACTTTAATATTGCATCCAATTGATCTTATCACGCTCTCCATCGATCCAGCGTTTTAGGTCAGCGTATATTCCCACTCTAATATTTGATTGATCAAAGTAGTGTCTAATGAAAGGATTAAGGTTGATGTATTCTCTCCGGTTCACAAAATAGAAATTTGTTTTTGGATATTTTCTAAAAGTCTGCCTAAGATGGAACAACCATTCATATTTTAAATATGCCTTCATGCTTATTCTTGAAGGATAATTGTTTGAATTTTTATAGATATTGTTTTGTTCTCTGCTTTGCACACCTTCCTGATATTCCCATTGTCTTGAACCCAATATATCAAAAGCCAATATTATTATATTTTTTATTCCGGATTCCGCCGCCAACAAGATCGCTGAACAACCAGATCCCCTGTGTTCAGAAAAATCCAAAGTTCTAATCTTGGTACTGCGTTTGATATCACCGCCTCGCCATATCCTATAAAGTTTAAGTCCTTTTGGTATGTCAGTGGGATCATCTCCTGGTATGATGTAGTTCCAATCCACAATGTCATCTGGTCCATATATCCTCGGTGACTCTTTGCCATTGTTGTGCCATGCTTTTAATTCCTCATACATTGGTGGATTTACAGCAACTATGTGATCACACAACAAAGGATGGTCTCTATAGATTGCGTTACAACCCCATACCTGGCCATGGCCTTTTAATTGTTCTATTGGAAATATGTTTCTTGATTCACCGTTGCCGATTATGAATGCTGTGTCCATTACACCCCAAATGATTCTCCACAACCACAACCGGACTGTGCATTAGGATTTGATATTTCAAACTGTGCACCAAAAACTTCTTCTTTCCAGTCAATCTTTGTGCCTGCAACATACATCATTGATGCCTCATCAACAATAAAGTATTTTCCTGTGCCCAAGTCTGTCACTTCATCATCCTCTTTAACATCTTCTTTCTTGTCTACAAATCCCCACTCATACTTGAACCCTGCACATCCACCACCTTTAACCATGAGGCTGATTGCGTATTTGTCTGGATTCTTATCCAATAACTTTTCCATTTGGTGTTTTGCTTCTTCTGTTATATCGAACCATTTCATACAATTAATTATCCTTAGCCTTGTCCAATCCTTGCAACTCCGACTGACAACCAAAACTTTGTTGCGTCTTTCTTGCGTTGGAAACTCATGTATGCGTTCTGATGCTCCCAATGATTCATTGGATGTACCACATCACCCGCTGGTTCGAACCACCATCCCCATTTTCCATTGCAATTTAACTGGCACCATTCTATTAGATCTCCGCCAACACCATTTGAATTCATGTCAATATTGAATTTAAATTTTTTCATGTAGCCACAATCATTTGGAATATCTTCCAAGCTCGGATTTATCTTTTTGATTTTAACTTTGCCGTATGTCTTCATTGCCAATTTTTAACCACCCAGTCATCACCGCAGTTGAACGGCTTCGGTTCACCATGGAACACTGCCACGTTATTTTCAGGAGTAATGTCTGCGGGTTTCCTAAATATTTTTTTTCCATCTTTGTTTAAAATTTTTGTGTCCTTCAATCCAATCATTTCCCATTTGTAACTTCTTATCCAGTTATCCGGAAACCAATTGATGTCACTACTTGCTCTTTTCGTGATCCAGTCCTGATCTCCATGATTCTGTGCCATTATTTTCGACGCATTTGCTTTAAACTCGTCCCATAGATAGTTCATAGAGCCAGCCTCCCATCTCATCACACTCGAGTTGCTCATTTTCCAATCTTTTACCCTACACCTATTGAAATCTCGTATGATATGAAACTTTCCAGGATTATGTGTGAACAAATTATCAATGTTGTTGAAAATTATTACATCCAAGTCAAAATATAATATGTTGCCTTTCAATGGAAAATGTCCTCCAAACATCCATAGTTTGCTCCACCATGTCTTTATTGCAGGATCATTTGGCAACTGGATTGTTTTTATGTGGGGATCTAAGCCTTTTGGGTCATCTGTGATACAATGAAAATCATATTCCACATTAATATTTCTTTTGCACATATTATAAAGTACATTTGCATATTTCGAAATATATTTGTTACCCCATTTGACGCAAACTACGTGATTCATAACCCTCCCTCAAATAATCCATTTGTATTTTCTTCCAGTCATCGCTTTCTAAAGTGTATGGAAAATAGTTTTCCCAAGTTTTAGATCCAATTACATGGATACTTTGGATATTTAAATTATTTTTCATTATATCGTAAACTTCCGAAAAAGATTTATTTTGGAAGCCTAACTTCATGTCCACCTGTCCTATTTTAATGTAGCCTAAGGCCAATTTTGGATCTTCCCAATCGTACCCATTTACTTTCAACCAAGTCCTGAAATCTTCCATTTCCTGTTTTTTGAATTCGTTCTGTTCAGTGATTGTTTGCCCCCATTCTATATCTAATTCACCTGAATAATATTTTTGATGATTTATTTCAGAACACAATGCATCTGTCATCTTTGGTGCATGTTCATCTCTGAAAACCTCATACAAAGTTTTTCCTATTTGGCTCCAATGTAGATAAACTCCACCTAGTTCACGATCATATCTATTTTGCTTAAAAAGTTCAAAATCTTCTTCGTGTAGCTTATATCTTGGTGCATTTAGGAACGTTGTGATTTGGCTGGGCCTTATCCATTCAGGATTATAATGTTTTTTCCTATTTGCGTTTACCCAACTTTCAATTTCATGACACAAATTATTCAATTGCCTTATTGAATATTTGGTTTCGTAATCGGCCTGTTTGTAATACTGTGAAATCTGCCATGCCGATCCCTGTAGATCCTCGAAATATCTATGTAATTGGTTACAGGCATCATGCTTTAATCTTAGTCCATTGTTTTCAGTATATTGGAAATCATCGGTAACAAACGGATGTATTTGCGGATAAGCAGGATCAAAATCAAAATTGTTTATGACCGATATGGTTTTATTTAATTCACCTACCAGATATCTAAGATCTCTTTGCGAATCCGCCCAACCTAACCAACAAAAATTTTTTTCTAATACACGTTTGTTTACTAGATTATCCTTTAGGGCATCCAAAAATCTTTGCCCTAAAGGTGTGTCATATATGTTTATTCTTAGTTGTTTGTTGTTTAGTTGAACAACAATGTTTTCAAATAGAAAATTATTTTCTTGAATAGATGGCACTATTTGCTCCGTGTTCCATGCACTCTACACTTTCTACAAAACACCTGCCGTCTGTTTTTTCCTTGATCAATTTATCTGCAAAATCAAATGCGTGTTTGGCAAACATTTCTGCTCCAACCCCGTCAAAGATTCTGACTTCAGCAAGATCATGTGTTTCAAGTTCCTGTAATTTTTCAATTTGTGGATCATTTTTGTCCAATGCCAGTTTATGGTCAAAATGATCTTCAAGCCAGGCTTTCAAAGGTTTGAGTCCACCAAAATCCACTGCCCAGTTTTTATTGTCTAGTGTTTTACATCCAAAAGTAAATTTAAATGCAAGACTATATCCATGTAGTAAATGGCAGTGTGAGTGGTCTGCGTTGGGTTGTCGGAACACACAGGCCAATCCTATGTTGTGTCCATATGTTTTTGTCGAGTAGTAAGTCATCTTTTCTCCTTAATGATGACTTGCAGAGTGTTTATAGA
>MDSV01221287.1_pt1 | contig 11028 bp, 15 predicted proteins | sample 810851 | NCBI WGS metagenome assembly MDSV01 (sample SAMN05326640, study PRJNA326480) | marine metagenome | isolation source: seawater | place: Atlantic Ocean: North East | collected 2012 | reverse complement strand
TTAACAGAAATATCGTCGATAATAAACTCTACATTTGATTGCCCTTTCCACTCATTTAGGGATAATTTTCCAGCAATATTAAATGATTTATTATTTTTTTTTAAAAGATAACTCCCAATATCATTTTCAACAGCATTAAAAGCAATAGATTTTATTGTTGTTCCGTCTTGGCCTAGCAAAACTGATTTAATATGTTTTTCTCCAACTATTTTTCCATTAATTGTCTTTAAGTCTTCAATTACAAACTTAGGTTCTGGGTTACCTGATCCAAAAGGCGACAATAATGCAATTTTATTAAAAAAGTCCAAATTGACTGCAGTGGGAGAAATAATACTATCTAACAATAAAGGTGTTTTCGTTATTAAATTTTCATTAATTCCTCTAAATTTTTTGAAAACAAAATTTTTAAATTTTTCTATATTTTCAATTTTTATTGAAAACCCTCCGGCCATTTTGTGTCCCCCACCTTTCAATAAAATATTTTGTTGAGTGGCTGCTATTATTGCTGATCCAATATCAAACCCTACGATAGATCTTGCTGAAGCTTTACCTAGTTCGCCCTCTATTGAAATAATAATTACTGGTTTATTAAATTTATCTTTTAATCTCGACGCAACAATCCCTATAACGCCTTCATGCCAATTATAACCACTCAAAATTAAAACAGGATCGTTTGAATGATCATTAGTTTTATTTAAAATCTTTTGTAAAAGATCTTTCTCAAGAATTTGTCTTTCTTTATTAAATTGATCTAATTCAGACGCTAATTTAAATGTTTCTTTTGGATCTTTATTTAAGAGTAAATTTGCGCCGTGAGAACATTTGCCGACTCTCCCACCGGCATTAATTCTTGGTCCAAGCATGAATCCAAGATGATATATTGAAGGATTTGATTCAATTTTACAAATATCTAACAATGTTTTTAGTCCTAAATTTTTTTTCGCTTTAATTACTTTCAAACCTTGTTTAACTATTGCCCTATTTAAACCAGTTAGAGGCACTACATCACAAACAGTTCCTAACGAAACTAAATCAAGATTATCAATAAGATTTGGTTCTTCAATATTATTTTGATCAAACCAATTATTAGATCTTAATTCTCTGTTCAATGAAACAAGAAACATAAACGAAACTCCAGCTGCACATAAATATTGTAAATCTGATTTATCATCCATTCTGTTTGGGTTAACAATTGAATATGCTTTAGGTAATTTTATCTCGGACTGATGGTGATCAAGCACAATTACATCTACATTATTTTCTTTTGCATAATTAATAGCTTCAAAAGAAAGTGTGCCACAATCTACTGTAAAAATTAGATCAACTCTCTTATCAATCAATTCTTTAAAACTTTTTATTGTTGGTCCATAGCCTTCTTTTTTGCGATCAGGTATGTAAATTTCATATTCTATATTTAATTTAGAAAAATAATTTCCTAATAAAGCTGTTGATGTGGCTCCATCAACATCATAATCACCGAATATACCAATTTTCTCCTTATCTAAAATAGCTTTAACAATTCTAAGTGTTGCTTTTTTCATATCTAATAGAATATTTGGATTAGGAAGAAAATTTTTTATGGATGGATTTAAAAATGAGCTTATATCTTCTTTTTTTATTTGTCTTATAGATAGTAATTTAGAAGTAATTTCATCCAAGGAGAAATTATCTTTTATAAAAGTTAAGTTTTCTTGATTATATTTTTTTAGTATCCATTTTTTACCACTTACAGAAAGTGAATTCATTTGTTGTATATATTTGTGATTAATTTAATAGTATTTTGACTTTTATGAAGTACAAAAGTATTAACTTCATATTCATTACCTAGATCCTTCACTCCTTTAGCTAAATCACCGTTTGTTACACCTGTTGCGCAGAAAATAACATCTCCTTTAACCATGTCGTTAATATTATATTTTCTATTAAAATCAGAAATACCTAATTTTTTTGCTCTAACCTTTTCATCTTCATTTAAAACTAATCGACCTTGAATTTGCCCGCCATAGCAAGAAAGAGCTGCCGCCACTATTACACCTTCTGGACCTCCTCCTGTGCTATAGTAAATATCATTCTTAGGTTTATCTCCAATAACACTAAGAGCTCCAGCTATATCTCCATCTGAAATGAAATTAATCTTTACATTCATTTCGTTTAATTCTTTTATAATAATATCATGTCTAGGCCTTTTTAAAACACATGCCTGGATATCAGAGATTTTTTTATTTTTAGCTTCTGCCAAAAGAGTAATATTTTTTTTAACACCATTATCTAAATCCATTAAATTTTTTGGCAAATTAGAACCTATTACTATTTTTTCCATGTAAGTGTCAGGTGCAGATAACAAACATCCTTTTTCTGAAATAGCTAATACAGAAAAAGCATTAGGTTGACCATTAGCAGTAAACTTTGTTCCTTCTAAAGGATCAACCGCGATATCAAATTTTGGACCGTTTAAAGTTCCAAGCTTTTCGCCTATATACAACATCGGAGCCTCATCCATTTCACCTTCACCGATAACAACTGTACCTTCCATATTAATCTTATTTAACTCTCTTCTCATAGGATCAACAGCTCCTTTGTCAGCTGCAATTTTATCTTTTTGTCCTATAAATTTAGACGCACCGATTGCTGCTCTTTCTGTGACTTTAATAAACAGATTTAAAAATTTTTTATCGATAGGCATTAGTTATCATCAATTCTAATAAGCTTAGGTCTTTTTTTTATATAACTTTGCCTCGTTGTTTCATTTAATATTTTATTTAAAGATCTATTTTTAGATTTATGAGTTATTATTATAATAGATGAAAATTTTTTATTATTGTTAGGGTTTTGCACTAATCTTTTAATTGATACTCTGTTTTTAGAAAAGATATTTGTAATTTTAGATAAAACACCAGGTCTATCAATAACTTCAAATCTCAAATAAGCTGAAAAAACTCTATCTTCAATATTACTAAATTTGAGTTTTTTCCTTTCTTTATTTGATAGAGAAAATGGAAATTTAATATTTCCTCTTAAAATTGAAGATATGTCTGAGATTAATGCAGAGGTAGTTGCAGCAGGTCCCGCACCTTCACCTTGAATTATACTTCGACCAACTGGTTTGCCATCAATAATAATAGCATTTAAAACACCATCAATACTTGCAACATAAGATTCTTTTTTAATTAATGTTGGATGTACTCTTTGATAAATTTTGTTATTTATTAATTCAGCATAACCTAGTAATTTTATTTTGTAACCTAAGTTATTAGCATTATCTATATCGGTCTTATCAATTGTACTTATACCTTCGACATAAATATTGTTATTTAAAAATGAATTAAAACAAAGAGAAGATAAAATTTTTAATTTTGATGAAACATCATCACCATTTAAATCTGCTAAAGGATTTGATTCAGCGTAACCTAGTTTTTTTGCTTTGGATAAAACTTCTTGAAAATCTTTATTTTCTTTATCCATTGAAGAAAGTATATAATTTGAAGTACCATTAAAAATCCCATAAATTTTGGAAATTTTATTTGCAATTAAGCCTTCTTTTAAAGATCTTATAATTGGAACACCACCACATACTGAAGCCTCATATTCTAAATTAACTTTATTTTTTTCTGCTATATTGGCTAGTTGATCACCGTATTTAGCAATCAATGCTTTATTTGCAGTAACAACATGCTTTTTATTTTTAAGAGCGTTGAAAACTAGTTTTTTTGCTGGACCCTCTGCACCACCGATTAATTCTATTATTAGATCAACATCTTTTCGTTTTGTTGAGTCAAGATAATTATTTAACCACTGATTATTCTTTATCTTAAAATTTCTTTTTCTTTTTTTGTTTTTAGCTGATACGTATTTTACAATGGGTATGCAATTATTTTTTTCTGTTAAAATTTTTTTATTATCATTAAGAAATTTAAATAAATAACTACCAATATTTCCTAATCCAATTATTGCTATATTTAGTTTTCTCATATCTAACTACTGTCTCGTTGTTATATTTGGATAATTTTTCTTTTTAGCTTGTTCTAATAAATATTTTGATATTTCATCTATAGTACATTTTTCTAAAATTGTACAAACATCAACAACATTATTTAAATTGTTGTTAGGTTTTTTTTTATTAACTGTATTTTCTTTTTGTTCAATTTTATCTGTTTTTAAAACTTTTTTGGGTTTGACTTGATTTTTAGTTTTTTCACTTTTTTTTATTATATTCTTAGCAAATTTTTTTTCACTTTTCTTATTTTTGATATTTTTCTTAATTCCAATAATTTCCTCTTTTGATAGATCTTTTAAAACCTTGTCAGTGTTTTCTCTAGATGAAATACTTATTTGTTTTTCTCCTTTTTGATTTTCTTTTAAATTTAATTTAACTAAGTCAAATTCCTCTTTAGCTTTATTATCTAAAATCTTAACTTCTATAGAAAGATTTTCTTCAAAATATTGCTCTGCTTCAGCTTTATTCACACAAACATGGTCACCACAAACTAAAACTGTTTTTGGTTTACTGCAATTAGCTAAAACAAAAAATAAAATTATTAAAAATAAAATTCTCATTTTAATCCTAAATTTTCAGGATAATTATATAAAATATTCATGTTCTGAATTGCTTGACCTGATGCCCCTTTAACTAAATTATCTATCGCCGAAAAAATAACTATCTTATTTTTAATTCTTGTTTCGCATAAAGATATTTCACAGTTGTTTGTATTAAGAACATTTGATGATCCAAGAGGAGAATTTAATTTTAAAATTTTAATAAATTTAGATTTTTCATAAAATTTTATGAGAGTTTTTCTCAAAATATCTATAGATCTATCTTTTTTAATTTGAACATAAATAGCTGTTAAAATTCCTCTAAATGTAGGTAATAAATGTGGGTTGAAAGAATAGTTTAATTTTTTTTTTGTTACTTTTAAAAATTGTTGGTCTATTTCACAAATATGTCTATGGTTTTTTGTGCTGTATGCAAAAATTGAAGAATATAAATTTGTATGAGTAAACTTTTTTTTCAAATTTTTACCAGCTCCAGAATAGCCGGACTTAGAATCGATAGTTATATCATTGTTTTTAATTAAGTTTTTTTTAATTAAAGGCATCAAAGGAATCTGAATAGAAGTTGAATAACAACCAGGATTTGAGATTATTCTAAATTTAATTAAATTCTTATTTATTTCAGGTATTGAATATAAAGAATTTTTAATCAGTTCTTTAGCTTTATGTTCAATTTTATAGTTTTTTTTATATATTTTTGGATCTGATATTCTAAAATCCGCTGACAAATCAATAAATTTAAGATGTTTAAATTTAAAAAATTTTTTTTTTATTAATTTTTGCGCCTCTCCATTAGGTAAAGATAAAAAAACTAAATCTACATTTTTCCAATTAACATTACTTACAATGGTAATTTTAGGTAATTTTTTTTTAATTCTTTTGTCAAAAAAATTAATATTTTTTCCTAAATTCTTAGTGGCACATAAATATTTTATCTTAACTTTTGGATGTTTTGATAAAATTAAAACAAGATCTAGTCCTGTGTAACCAGTTGCTCCAATAACAGCTACATTTATTTTATTATATATAGACATAATTTCTTATAGCACTCTACTCAAAATTATTAAATTTAAATTATTATCTCTTAGAAAATTGAAAGCTTCTTCTAGCTTTTCTATGACCGTATTTTTTACGTTCAACTATTCTTGAGTCTCTAGTGGTGAGTTTGTCTTTTTTTAAGTTTTTCTTAAAGTTTTCATCATGTGAGATCAAAGCTTTGGATATACCAAGAATTATAGCTCCTGCTTGACCTGATAGACCACCACCTTTAACGGAACATTTCACGTCGTAACTGGTAGCAACTTCTGAAATTTCTAGGGGCCTAGTAACAATAATTTGATGAACTGGTCTTTTGAAATATTCATTCATTTTTAAACCGTTAACATGAATATTTCCTGAGCCTTTCTTAACCCAAACTTTAGCAATGGATCTTTTTCTTCTACCAGTAGCATACTTGCTATCTTTGAAATCTAGTTTAATTTTTTTTTTACTTTGTATTGATTGATTAGTCTGATCCATTATTTAGAAAGATTTTTTTTATTTAATTTTTCAAAGTTTATGACTTTAGGTTTTTGAATTTCATGTGGATGCTTTTCGCCATTATAAACTTTTAATTTAGTAAGTTGTTTTTTTGCGAGAGGTCCACCAGGTAACATTCTCTTTACAGCTAATTTTAAAATTTCATGAGTTTTGTTTTTTTCTTGTAAAAAAGAAGGAGTAGACTCTTTTATTCCACCTGGGTGACCTGTGTGTCTATAATATTTTTTGTTTGTAAATTTTTTACCGGTAAATTTAATTTTATCAATATTAGTGACTACAACAAAATCTCCATTGTCAATGTGAGGATTGTAAGTTGATTTATTTTTCCCTCTTAAAACTTTTGATATATATGCAGCTAATCTACCCACAACAGCATTTTGAGCATCTATAATATACCAGTCTTTTTTAATGTCTTTCTTTTTAATAAAAGGGGTCATAATAATGGGCGATAAATACAAAGATTGTTTAACAAAGTCAATTTATTTAGACCTTAAATAATATAGGTTTAATGCGCTTAAAAATAGCAAAACACTCGTAATTTGATGTAGAGATGCTAAATAAATATTTAGTCCACTTATTAAGGTAAAAATTCCTAATCCAATTTGTAAAAATAAAAAAAATAATAATATTTTTACCGACTTATATAATTTAAATATTTTTTTCTGATAAACGAATAATATTAAAATTAATGCATATAACGTTATTATATAAGCTAGATTTCGATGGTAAAATTGAACGAGTGAATGACTATCGAATTCAAAAAAACTTGCTATATTTTTGAAAAAAAAATCATTAGGAAAAAAAGTGCTCCCCATCATTGGCCATGTTTGATAAATTTTTCCAGCATCCAACCCAGAAACAAAAGCTCCTAAAATTATTTGAACAAAAATAAGTAAAATAAAAATTTGAAAAAAAGAGTTACTGTTTGATAGTTTAAAAAAACTCTTATCTTCTTTTGAGTTAATATTTTTGATTAACCAAAAAATTGATGAAATTATTATAATCGCCATAGATAAATGCACAGATAATCTATAGTGACTTACAGTTATATTGTTCACAAGCCCACTTTTTACCATGTACCATCCAATAACTCCTTGTAAAACTATTAGTGAAAGAATAAAAAAACAAACATTAATGTATGGTTTTCTAATTTTTTTTGAAAAATAAAAATAAATTAGAGGAAGTAAGAAAAATAATCCTATAAGTCTTGCTAAAATTCTATGTATATATTCCCAGTAAAAAATTATTTTAAACTCATCAATTGTCATATTATAGTTTAATAATTTATACTGAGGAATTAGTTTATATTGCTCAAAATATAAATTCCATGAGTTATCATTTAATGGAGGAAATATTCCTTTTATTAACTCCCATTCCGTAATTGACAAACCAGAATTAGTTAATCTTGTTAATCCTCCCACAATAATAATAGAAAATACTAAAATTAAAGAAACACACAGCCAATATAAGAACAAAGTATTAATTTTTTTCTCGTTTGGATACATAATATATAATATATATTTATTTAATTAATCTTAAATTTTAAATTGTCGCTATGGTAAATAAAAATATACTAAATATTAGAAAAAAATTAGATAAATTAGATAATGATTTATTGGAAATAATTAAGAAACGTACAAAATTAGTTGATTTAGTTATCAAAAATAAAAAGTATAAAAAGGATATAATTGATAAAAAAAGAATTCGAATAATACTGAAAAACATCTCAAGAAAATCTAAACTGAAGAAAATAGATCAAAACGTAACAAATAGGATTTGGAAGACAATGATCAGGGCTTTTATTAATTACGAGTTTAGAAATTTTAACAAAAAATAATTATTTACTATGAGGAGGAAGTTTTTTTTCTATAAAAAATTCGTGCTTACGAGTATTTGGATTGTATTTTTTTAGTTTAAGCTTGTCTTTTGCTTTTTCTCCTTTAGTAGGTTTTTTTGCGTAATAAACAAACTTACTATCAGGTTTATTTTCTGGAACCATTCGTACTTTAAGATGCGTTTTTTTTGCCATAAGATTTTATTTTATTTATTTTGTCTAATATTAATTTGCTTTTTATTTTAAGATTTTTTTTATAATAGTCAGCTTTTAAACCATTAAAGTTACGATCGTCAAGTTTATTTATATTTGAGTTTAATGAATTTTTAACTCCTGAAATAGTCATTCCTTTGTTCTTTAATAAAAATTTTATCATTTTTATAATCTCTACTTGTTTAGGGCTATAATATCTTCTGTTATTGATTTTTTTTGGTTTTATTTCTTTAAATTGTTTTTCCCAATATCTCAATGTATGATTTAGTGGTTTATTTGTAACTGGATCAATTAAATTTAAAGATTTTGAGACATCAGAAATGTTAATTAATTTTTTCATGTTAGTTCATTTATTTTTTTTATTATTTTTGTTGATGTTACAAATTTTATTGATTTACGTGAAGTTATTAAAAATTCTTTACCAGTTTTTGGGTTTCTTCCTAATCTTTCTCTTTTCTTTATTAATTTAAAACTACCCACATTTTTCAAATTTAAATTACCTTTTTTTATATTTGATATAATTACTTCTATTAAATCAGAAACTAATTTTTTCGAGTAAATTGACGGTAATCCAGTTTTCCTACTTAAATTTTTTATTATGTCTATTTTTTTTATTTGTTTTCTAAACACTTTTAGAATGTTTTAAGTTTTTTCTTATTTCAGACATTAAATTACCTTTTACTATTTTATAACACAAATCTATTGAGTTATAAAAACCTATTGCATCTATTCCACCATGACTTTTAACAACTGGTCCATTTAATCCTAGCAAAATCGCGCCATTGTATTTTCTCGGATCTAATTTATCTTTAAATTTTTTTAGAGAAAAATATGAGAAAACTAATGATAATTTTGATATTACAGTTTCTGTAAGTGCATTTTTAAGATTTTTTATTATAAATTTAGATGTCCCCTCAGCTGTTTTTAAAGCAATGTTTCCTGTAAAACCGTCTGTAACTATTACATTTGAGTTACCACTCATAATATTGTTGCCTTCGATATAGCCATTATAAATAAAATTTTCTTCATTAGATAAATCACGTAATATTTTTGAAGCTGCTTTAATTGGTTCAGTTCCTTTTACTTCTTCTGAGCCTACGTTTAGAAGTGAAACCTTTGCTTTTTCACTAGGAAAAAGTGATTTAAAAAGAGCTGAACCTAATTCAGCAAAGTCTACAAGATTTTGAGCGCTACACTCTATATTAGCACCTAAGTCTAGTACCACATTCATTCCATTTTGATTAGGCCATAATCCAGCTAAGGCAGGTTTGCTTACTTCATTCATCATTTTTAGTATCATTTTGGAAATTACTAATAGGACACCTGTGTTACCTGCTGATAAACTAATATCTGATTTTCCTTCAATTTGATGGTGAATACAATTCCACATACTAGTATTTTTAGAATTTTTTATAGCTGTTAAAGGTGTTTCCTCGTTTGAAACAACTTTGTTAGTATTTATAATGTTTATTAAATTTGAATTAATATTGAATTTTTTAATCTTTTCCTTAATGAGGTCCTCGTTGCCAAATAAATTTAGTATGAAATCACTATTAGATTTATTCTTATCTAAAAATAGTTTTACACCTTCAATTGTTTTTTCCGGTGCATTTTCACCACCCATTGCATCTACAGCAATAGAAATTTTTTTTACCATAAAATAAAAATTAAATATCTAAAATCTTTTTCCCGTTGTAAAAACCAGATTTTAGATCAATATGATGTGAAAGTTTATATTCACCACTTTTCTTATCTTCAACGATATTTATAGAAGATAATTTGTGATGAGATCTTCTCATTTTCTTTTTTGAGGTTGATGTTTTTCTTTTTGGTACAGCCATAATTAGTATTTAAAATTAATGCATCCTTCTATCATAGAATCTAAAGGAAGTTCAAAACAATAATTATAAAAATTTACGAAATAATCCTCAAAATAACTATATTTTGGGTTTTTATCATTCTTAAGCACATTAAAATAATTAATAATCAAGGTCGAATTTAATTTAAATTTATCAGGGTTAATACTTTTGTCTAATTTTAGCAAAATATCATATAATATCTTATTGAGCTCTTTCATTTTCTTATTTACAGAAACATCGCCTAAGCCTGCTTCTCTTAAATTGTATTCAATTTTATTAAATAAAATATCGTAAGATTTTTGATTAAATTTTGAGCCTTTCTTTTTGGAAATAATCATCATTATAGAAAAATGAATAAACATTAAATATATTCTAGTTTCAAAATTATCCAGTAATTTTATTTTATTATAAAAGAAGATATTTCTAGATAAGTTAAGTAATATATTGTACAAATTATCGTTATGTGTTTTGTTAGAAAATTTCATAAATTTATATATTTATTTTTAACTTTTTTTATTTTAATTAGTTGTCAATTACAAGAGCCATATAAAAATCACGGAGTTGTATTTTTAGAAAATAGATCTGAAAAATTAGTCAACAACTATACTAATACTAATGATGTTATAAAAATATTTGGTCAACCTCATTCAAAGTCAATAGATAATAATAATGAATGGTTTTACATAGAAAGAATATTGACTAAAGGCAAATATCATAAATTAGGCAAACATGTATTAAAGGAAAATAACGTACTTTTATTAAAGTTTAATAAATTTGGAATCTTAGAAGAAAAAAAAATACTTAATAAATTTGATAAAAACAAACTAGCATTTTCTAAGAAGAAAACTGAAAATGAATTATCTACTAAAAGTTTTGTAGAGAGATTTCTATCTAGTGTTAAAACAAAAATGTATGGTAATAGATAATATTTAGTGGGCTATTACAGCTAGCAACAATAAAGCAACAATATTTGTAATTTTAATCATTGGGTTGACCGCTGGTCCAGCTGTGTCTTTATAAGGATCACCTACA
>MDSV01139116.1_pt1 | contig 11028 bp, 9 predicted proteins | sample 810851 | NCBI WGS metagenome assembly MDSV01 (sample SAMN05326640, study PRJNA326480) | marine metagenome | isolation source: seawater | place: Atlantic Ocean: North East | collected 2012 | reverse complement strand
TTAAATAAAAAATTATTTATATTTTCGTTGAAGTGTGTACGACAAATTTTGGTAACCTAACCGTCCACACTTCTCTTCTTAATTCTTTTTAACAATTTAAAAAAGCTCAAAGCTACAGATAGAGATATCCTTATCGAATATCTTAAATCGGTGCTTTAATTAACAACACCATCAGAATTTAGCTAAAAAATTAACTTTTTTGACGGGTTGGAGGGATACCTATAAGCTAATTGATAAATAAATCAAGGCGAATATTGGTAAAAATAGCAGAAAAATAAGGGTTTTTTTTAACAAATTGACAATTTTTAATGTATATATTTATGAAAAATTTGGAAAAATTAAACTAACCAGCGAAAAATGATATGTTCGAGATAGTAGACAGAAATAAACAAAAAATAACCTATTTTTTCGTTATTTCTCTTATTGGAACAATACTATTACTATTGGCTTTATCATTTAAAAACGATGATAAAGTTTTAACGAAAACTAGGGATTTACCGTCCATAAATGTTGAAATAGATTCGATTAAAGAATTTTTACTAAGTCAAATTCAATCCCCATTTACAAACATAAACTATGAAATTCAAAAAGGCGACACTATTCAAAAAATTTTAAAAAAATATCAAATAGATAATAGAGAAATATATAACATTATAAATAAATATAAAAAATATGGAAATCCTGGTAAACTGTTAAGTGGAAATACTATTAATATAGTAATTGAAAAAAGACTCCCTGAAAATAAAAATTCAATTACAAAGTTTTTTCTTCCTCTCACAAATAGCTCTAGTATAGAAATTACAAAAGATGAGGATAATAATTTTGTATCTAAAAAAATTATTACTAAATTATATAAAAAGACAGTATTAACAGACAATATTATAAAAAAGAATCTCTATTCGTCAGCAGTGGAAGCCAAAATAAATCCAGATGCGATAATTGAATTTGCTAGAATATTTGGTTTTGAAATTGATTTTCAAAGGGATATAAGAAAAAATGATTATTTTAAAATTCTATACGAAAAATATTTTGACGAGAATGGAGAATTTATAAAAAGTGGTTCAATACTCTATGCACATATGAGTGTTAATAATAGAGAAATTTCATTATATAAGTTTGGAGACGATAAAAATTATGGGTATTTTAATCCGGAAGGAAAAAGTGTTGAAAAAGCTCTAATGAAAACTCCAATTAATGGAGCAAGATTATCCTCCTCTTATGGAATGAGAAAACATCCTATATTAGGTTTTAATAAACTTCATACAGGAACTGATTTTGCAGCTCCTATGGGAACTCCAATAATGGCTTCTGGAAGTGGAACTATAGTTTTAGCTAAATGGTGTGGAGGTGGTGGTAATTGTATAAAAATAAAACATAACTCAACATACCAAACTGTTTATGCACATATGAAAAGTTTCGCAAGCGGAATGAAACCTGGAAAAAAAGTTAGGCAAGGTCAAATTATTGGTTATGTAGGATCTACAGGGATGTCAACTGGTCCACACTTACACTACGAGGTAATAGTAAACGGGAAAAAAGTTAATTCCCAAACATTAAAATTACCTTCTGGAAAAGTTTTAAAAGATAATGAGAGAAAACTTTTTGAAGTTCACAGAATAAAAACTGATGTTTTAATTGCTGAAATGATAGATAAACAAAAATAGTTTATTCTGAATTTTTATTATTATTTTCTTTTAAATTTTGATTTTCACTAACAACTGAATCCTTAGATGGTTCAGTTTTACTTTCTGTTATGTTGCCTTCGGGTTTATTATGGATTCTATTTTTATTTCGATCCTCAATTACTCTCATGAAATGGTCAGCGTGCTGGAGATAATTTTCGGACAATGTTTTATCTCCTGCCGATAAAGCTTCTTTAGCTAAACTATTATATTTTTCAAGCAACTTTTCTGGATTATGAGTTGTTCTAAAATTATTTTTTTGTCCATTAGCAAATGAATTATGTCTCATACCAGTTTGTCCATTGCTAGAGTGTCTTTGATGAGATCTATTCTTTGATCTATATCTAAACCTTCTTATTTTTCTTTGCAGCATAAATTGTTTGAAATATTTTTCTATATATAAGATTTATATTATTCTATTCATTATTAGTTTGATTTGTCAAAATAAATATATTTAAAATTTAAAAAATCATGTTTTTGTGCTTATTATGCAACGAACATTGTTATTATAGTCAAATTCTTTAGTAATTATTCTAAATCCATACTTCTTCATTATGGTTGATACTTTGAAATATTGATTGGTGCCCATTTCTAGAGCAAATAAACCATTTTTTTTTTAAAAGTATTGATGATTTGTAAATAACTTTTTTTATTAGGTCAAGACCATCTTTGCCTCCATTAATAGCAACATGAGGTTCGAAATTTCTTATATCTTTACTCAATTTTTTTATTTCCATGGTAGGTATATATGGCGGATTTGAAACTATTAAGTCATATTTTCCCAAATCAAATTTATTTATATCAAAAACTTTAAATTTGACTCTGTTAGATAATTTAAGTTTTTTTGCATTACTTATTGCAACTTTTGTAGCTGAATTAGAGATATCTATTCCAGTACCTATTGAAAACTTTAACTCTTTTAAAATTGAAAGCAATATACATCCGGATCCAGTTCCTATATCTAAAATATTTATATTTTTGTTGTTAAAAAATTTAATAATTTTATAAATTAAAAGTTCTGTTTCTGGTCTTGGTATAAGCGTTGCTCTATTAACATTAAAGGTTTCTGACCAAAAATCTTTCTTTCCTGTAATATAGGCAATTGGCTCATTGGTGATTCTTCGTCTAATAGCTTTTATAAATTTTTTTTTTAAATCATCTGAAATATTTATATTATTATTGGTTAATAAAAATTCTCTATTCTTGCCCATTACATATGAGAGAATTAATTCTGTATCTAATAAAGATGATTGTATTTTATTCTTTGATAATTCGTTTGATCCTTGTTTAATTATTCTTTCTAAATTCATATTATTGTTTCAAATTAGCTAATTTTATCTCCTGATCTCGTAATCTTAGATTTTGATTAAGTTCCTCAAAAGCATCTCCACTTAAAAACTCTTCGAGTTTATGTAGTGTCATATTTATTCTATGATCGGTAATTCTACCTTGGGGAAAATTATATGTCCTAATTCTTTCAGATCTATCTCCAGTTCCTATTTGATTTTTTCTATCTCTTGATCTTTCTTTATCTTTTTTTTCTCTTTCTGCTTCGTAAACTCTTGATCTCAGTATTTTCATACCTTTGGCACGATTTTTATGTTGTGATTTTTCATCTTGATTAGTTACTACAATACCAGTTGGAATATGTGTAATCCTAACAGCGGAGTCTGTTGTGTTTACTGATTGACCTCCACTACCAGTACTTCGATAAACATCTATTCTTAAATCTTTTTCTTGTATATTTATATCGACTTCTTCTGCTTCCGGAAGTACAGCTACTGTTGCGGCAGAAGTATGAACTCGACCTTGAGTTTCGGTTTTAGGAACTCTTTGAACACGATGTACACCGCTTTCGTATTTTAAAAAAGAATAAATATTATTACCTTTAATTAATAAAATTACTTCCTTAAATCCTCCAGCATTACTTTTTGATATACTTATAATTTCAAATGCCCACTTATTATTTAAACAAACTTTTTCATACATTTTATATAAATCTGCTACAAATAAGCCTGCCTCATCACCACCAGTTCCAGCTCTGATCTCTAATATTGCATTTTTTGCATCTGCTTCATCTTTTGGAAGAAGAAATAATTTAATTTTCTTTTCATTTTCATCAAATTTAGTTGTTAATTGACTTAACTCGTTTTTGGCTAGCTGAACCATTTCTTTATCTGAATCTTTATCTTTAATAATTTTATCCAACTCAATTTTTTCCTTTTCAAAATTTATATATCCTTTTGCCTCTTTAATGATCTCGCCAATGTTCGAATACTCTTTAGATTTTTTTACAAAGTCTTTGGTATCAACTTTTCCAGATGCTAGCTCTTTTTCCAAATTTTCGTATGTATCGACAATCTTTTTTACTCTTTCTAATGGAATCATTTTTTAAATTAATTATTTCTTAATTCTTTAGATTTTTTTTCAACTAAAGAAACAATTTCTTTAATTATTTTATCACTTGCTACTTTTTTGAATGGTACACCAGATAAATACATCATATGATTATCTTGGCCTCCGCCTGTTAAACCTATTTGAGTTTGTGCCGCCTCTCCAGGACCATTTACAACACACCCAATAATTGACAAGGTTATAGACTCTTTTATATGTGAAAGTTTTTCCTCTAATTTTTTAACTGTTTCGATAACAGGAAACCCTTGCCTAGCGCAAGATGGGCAAGATATTATGTTAACACCTTTGTGTCTTAAATTTAAACTTTTCAAAATTTCATAGCCAATTTTTACCTCTTCTACTGGATCGGCTGACAAAGATACTCTTATAGTATCTCCTATTCCTTCGCTTAATAACATTCCAATACCAATTGAAGATTTGATGCTTCCCGTAATATACCCTCCCGCCTCGGTTATACCCAAATGTAATGGATAATCACATTTTGATGATAATGATCTATAGGCTTTTGTTGATAAAAAAACATCGGATGATTTAACGCTTATTTTGAAATTAAAAAAATCTTCATCTTCTAATATTTTTATATTATTCATTGCACTTTCTACCAGAGCTTCTGGGCAAGGTTCTTTGTATTTTTCTAATAAAGTTTTTTCTAGAGAGCCAGCATTCACCCCTACTCTAATTGCACAATTATTATCTTTTGCTGCTTTAAGTATTTCTTTAACTTTTTCTTTAGAACCTATATTGCCAGGATTAATTCTCAAACAATGTGCTCCAGAATTAGCAGCTTCTATAGCTCTTTTATAATGAAAATGTATATCAGCTACAATTGGTACGCTTACATTTTTTATAATTTTTTTTAGAGATAAAGAAGATTCTCTATCAGGACAAGATACTCTAACAATATCAGCGCCGGCTTCGGTCAAATCATTTATTTGCTTAATTGTTTTATTTACATCTGTTGTTAAAGTATTGGTCATTGATTGTACTGATATTGGAGAATTTCCTCCAACTTCTACATTACCAATTTTTATCTTTTTAGTTTTTCTTCTTTTAATATCTCGAAAAGGTCTAATGCTCATTTAATTTTTATTTGTTAATTAAGTCCGAATGTATTATGTAATTTTTTTACTGCTTTTTGTGAAAATTCTTCTTTAATAAGAACAGATATTTTTATTTCAGATGTCGAAATAGCTAAAATATTTATTTTTTCATCCGCTAAAGATCTAAACATTTTATGTGTAACACCTGGACTTGCTATCATACCCGCACCTATAATAGATACTTTTGCTAGTTTAGCATCATGTGTCACTTTATCGTAATTAATTTTTTGCTTGTTTTCCTCGATAATATTTAGAGTTTTCTTTAAGTCTTCTTCTTTAATTGTAAATGTTATATTTGCTTTTTTACCATCTAGAGAAGTATTTTGAATTACCATATCAATATTAATGTTATTTTTTCCTATTGGCTCAAATATATCCGCAGCAACACCGGGTTTATCAACTACACCAACGATAGAAACTTTAGCGTTGTTTTTTGAATATGCAATACCAGTTACCACTTTTTTACCACTAGCTTCACTTTCAGAGACTATTTTTGTTCCAGATTTTTTAGAAAAAGTTGATCTTACATGTATGGGGATGTTATCAACCATAGATGCTTGAACCGCGCTTGGTTGCATGACCTTTGCACCTAATGACGACATTTCCAACATCTCTTCATAAGAAATTTTATCAATTTTTTTAGCAGATTTATTTATAGATGGATCTGTAGAAAAAACACCTTCAACATCTGTATATATTTCGCACGAACTAGCATTAAAAAACTTTGCAATTGCAACTGCGGATAAATCCGAACCTCCTCTACCTAAAGTAGTTATCCTTTTTTCACTTGAAACCCCTTGGAAGCCAGCAATAATTGCTATACCACCTCCTGAAATGAATTTTTCAATTTCATCTACTATTATACTTTTTATTTGTGATGATGAATAATTACTATCAGTAATAATTGGTATCTGCCATCCCATCCATGATCTTGCATTAATACCTAAATCTATCACAGCGCCAGCCAAGAGAGCACTTGATGCTTGCTCACCAGAAGAAAGTAAGACATCTAATTCCTCTAAACTAAAATTTTCACTAACTTCTTGTGATTTTTTCATCAATTCGTTAGTTGCTCCAGCCATAGCAGAAACTACCACAATAATTTCGTTGCCTTCTTTGCGTTTTTCTTTAATAATATTTGCAACATTCTTTATTTTTGTAATACTTCCAACTGAAGTCCCGCCAAATTTTAAAACTAGTCTTTTCATCAAAAAAATTATTTACTTTATATATTATTTTGTAATAAATACTCTTAATTACAATATTAAACAAGTAAATCTAATTGAGTGTTAATTTGAATACAGTAGATAAACAAGAAATAGAAAAGTTTTCGAGATTAGCTAAAGATTGGTGGAATCCAAATGGCAAATTTAAACCATTACATATTTGGAATCCTACTAGAATTAATTTTATAAAAAAAAAACTAATTAATCATTTCAATATTAGACCTGATTCTGCTCTTCCTTTAAAAAATATTAGTATATTGGATATAGGATGTGGTGGTGGTCTCTTGTGTGAGCCATTAAAGAGATTAGGTGCAGACATTACAGGTATGGATGCATCAAAAAATAATATTGAAATAGCAAAATTACATGCGAAGGAAATGAATCTAAATATTAATTATATACATTCATCTCCTGAAAATTTTAAATCAAAAAACAAATTTGATGTAATATTGAATATGGAAATAGTTGAGCATGTCGCTAGTGTTGATTTATTTATTCAAAACTGTTCTGAAATAATTAAAAAAAATGGCATAATGTTTATTTCTACAATTAATAGAAATTTAAAATCTTATTTGTTTGCTATTATAGGTGCTGAATATGTATTAAGATGGTTACCTATTGGAACACATGATTGGAATAAATTTGTAGTACCAAATGAGTTAGAATTGATTACAAATAAAAAAAATTTTAAAACTGATGAGATTATTGGAATGAAGTTTAATCCATTAAACAATAAATGGAATACTAGTTCTGATTTATCGGTGAATTATATTGCAACATTTTTGAAAAATTAATTTTCATCTTTAATCCAAGGGACGCTTGCAACTTCAATTCCTTCTTCTAATAATTCTTCCGTCTCTTCTGGAGTAGCTTTTCCATAAATACCTTTTGCGGAAGTTTTATCGTAATGTATGCTTCTAGCCTCTTGAGAAAAATTATCTCCAACATCCTTACAGTTTTTTTCTATATATTTTCTAAATTTTATAAGTTCTTTTTTTATAATTTTATCAAATTTATTATTTTTTTTAATTTTATTTGATTTGCCTGGTAAGTTAGGCGTCATTAAAGTTTTCTTTACTACGATAGAGTCGCATTTAATACAATTAATTAGTTTCTTTTTACTTAATAATTCGAATTCAGTTGAGCTTGAAAACCAACTTTCGAAGGTGTGTCCACATTTACATTCTAAATTATATTTTATCATTAATTATTATTATTTAATTTAAATTATGAAAAACAAGACTTAATTTCTATAATCAGCATTAATATCAATATAGTCATGTGTAAAATCACATGTATAGACTGTAAATGTATTATTTCCAATACCTAAATCTACTTCAATAATAATTGAATCCCATTTCATATATTCTTTCATATCCTGCTCATTATAACTTTCCGCTTGTTTATTTTTTTCAACTACCAAATGATCACCGATTTTTACTTTTATTTTATTTATAATAATATTTTCACCTGTTTTTCCTATCGCCATAACAATTCTTCCCCAATTAGGATCTTCACCTGCAACTGCAGTTTTGAAAAGAGGAGAATTAGCAATTGAAAAAGCAATATTTTTTGCCATAACATTTGATTTTGCTCCTATTACATTAACTGTAATAAATTTTTTTGCACCTTCACCATCAACAACTATTTGTTTTGCAAGATTTAGTGAGAGCCTATGAAGAGCTTTTTCAAATTCTTGCAATTTGGGATCTAGAACATTATAAATTTTTGAATTTTTTGCTTTTCCTGTATCAAAAACAGCTACCATATCGTTAGTAGAAGTATCCCCATCGACTGTTATAGCGTTAAATGTTGTTTGCGTAACTTTTTTTAGAATTGCCTTCAAAAAAACAGAAGGAATATTTGCATCGGTGAATATAAAAGATAACATAGTTGCCATGTTTGGAGCTATCATTCCCGATCCCTTGGCTATACCAGAAATCTTAACTAATTTATTTCCTATTTTACATTCTTCGTAGGCTACTTTAGGCCTTGTATCAGTTGTCATAATAGAGCTAGCGGCTTTAAACCAAACAAATTTATTTTGATCAGATTTTAATTTTTTTACTAATTCTGGGATTGTTTTTTTTATTTTTAAATAAGGGAACTCTTCACCAATTACTCCTGTTGAAGCAAATATTAAATCTGTTATTTTCGTTACTTCGCTTACTCCTTTTGGTGATTGTGATGATTTTAATGTAAGAACTCTGGATAAAGTATTCGCTATTTCTTTTAAACCGGTAGCACCTTTTATGCCAGTAAAAGTATTTGCATTTTTTGTATTTACTAAAAGAGCTTTAACAAAGTGTCTTTTAATTTTTAAATTCCAATTTATGCTTGCTGAGGTAACCTTCGACATTGTATACACAGCTGCAAAATTAGCTCCATCTGGAAAATAAGCTAAAAATAAATCATCGCGTCCATCACCATATAAATCTGCAGATACAGAAGAAATTTCTAATCCATCAATAGGCTGCAACTCTTGAAATTCACCCATTTTCGACATTTTAATTCTTGGATTTAAAAAATTTTTCAAATTTACAGTCATAAGTATTTAAAAATTATTAATAGTGTTTATATAAATCTCAATTGAAATATTATAGTTTATAATACATTAAAAAATATAAATGTTAAACATTGGAACAATTATCGGCAAATTTGTAAAAAATTCAAGTCAAAGAGAGCTTGGTAGACTTAAAACATTGGTAGATAAGATTAATAAGCTAGAGCCCACAATAAAAAAAATACCAGATGAAAATTTTCCATTAAAGACCGCTGAATTTAAAGAAAGAGTAAAGAATGGTGAAAAACTTGAAGATCTCTTGCCAGAAACTTTCGCTTATGCCAGAGAAGCAGCATTTAGAACTTTAGGAGAACGACATTACGATGTTCAATTATTAGGGGGCATTATTCTTCATCAAGGTAAAATTGCAGAAATGAAAACTGGCGAAGGTAAAACCTTAGTTTCAACTTTGCCTGCATACTTGAATGCTTTAACAGAAAAAGGTGTGCATATAGTGACTGTGAATGATTATTTGGCAAAAAGAGATTCGTCATGGATGGGGAAAATTTATAAATTTCTAGGTTTGTCTGTTGGCTGTATTACCAATGAAATGTTAGATGAGGAAAGAAAGAAGAATTATAATTACGACATAACATATGGCACGAATAATGAGTTTGGATTTGATTATTTAAGAGATAATATGAAATACAGTATTGAAGAAATGGTTCAAAGAAATCATTCTTTTTGTATTGTTGACGAAGTAGATAGCATACTTATTGATGAAGCAAGAACGCCTCTGGTAATATCAGGAGCTACTGAAGATAAATCAGACCAATATTTTGTTAGTAATAAATTTATAAAAAAACTAGATAAACCTGATTACGAATTAGATGAAAAAAATAAAAATGTGATGCTATCAGAAGCTGGCATAGATAAAATTGAAAAGCTTTCAAAAACTTATGGAATTCTAAAAAATAATAACTTTTATGATCCACAAAATATCAATTTGGTACATCACATTAACCAAGCACTAAAAGCAAATCTGCTATATTCGAAAGACACAGATTACATAATAAAAGATAATAGGGTTCAAATTATAGATGAGTTCACGGGTAGAATTCTAGAAGGAAGAAGATTCTCAGATGGTTTGCACCAAGCGATTGAGGCAAAAGAAAATGTGGATATACAAAGTGAAAATCAAACTCTAGCCTCTATCACTTATCAAAATTATTTTAGGCTTTATGAAAAATTATCTGGAATGACAGGAACTGCAATAACTGAGGCTGAAGAATTCTTTGATATCTATAAACTTAAAACTGTATCGATTCCAACAAATCAACCAATGGTAAGGAAAGATTTCAACGATCAGATATATAGAACTGAAAAAGAAAAATATTTTGCAATTATTAAAAAAATTGAAGATTGTAGTATTAGAAAACAACCAGTATTAGTAGGAACAACTAGTATAGAAAAATCAGAAAAAATATCAAAATTATTAGAAAAAAATAAAATTAATCACAAAGTTTTAAATGCAAAACATCATGAAAGTGAAGCAAAGATAATAGCAGAAGCAGGAAGATTGGGAGCGGTTACTATAGCAACTAATATGGCTGGACGGGGAACAGATATTCAACTTGGAGGAAATCAAAAGTTTTTTTCGGAGGAAGGAAATGGACAAAAGGAAAAATTTAATACTAAAGAAGAAAAAACTGAAGTAATTAAAATAGGCGGTTTATTTGTTTTAGGAACTGAAAGACACGAAAGTCGAAGAATTGATAATCAGCTGAGAGGAAGATCGGGACGTCAAGGTGACCCTGGAAATTCAATTTTTTATATTAGTCTTGAAGATGATTTAATGAGAATATTTGGATCAGAATCAATAGATGGAATAATGAAAAAATTTGGATTGAAAGAAGATGAATCTATTGATCATCCGTGGATCAATAAAGCTCTGGAACGAGCTCAAAAAAGAGTTGAGGGTAGAAATTTTGATATAAGAAAAACTTTATTAAAATTTGATGATGTAATGAATGATCAAAGACATGTAATATTTGGTCAAAGAAAAAAAATACTTGAATCTGTCAAAGTCGATGAAATTATTA
>MDSV01072448.1_pt1 | contig 11029 bp, 11 predicted proteins | sample 810851 | NCBI WGS metagenome assembly MDSV01 (sample SAMN05326640, study PRJNA326480) | marine metagenome | isolation source: seawater | place: Atlantic Ocean: North East | collected 2012 | reverse complement strand
ATTTCTCTTCTTCTTTCTCTCTTCAATTGAAGAGAGAAAGAAGAAGAGAAATCTGTGTAGGGGCGACCGTCACACACGATTTTTTGTCAGCCATGGACTTTCCACATGTGCTATCCGGAACGAACCTGATTAACCGTCATCACCAGGGAATCGTTCGCGAGAGATCCTCATGCAAGCAATTTTACCCTTTCTGGAAGCAGGTACGAGATATGTGCAGATACACGGTAGTAATGATGAGCGCCAGCTAGACGAGCTACCAGACGCAAGTGATGTGGACCAGCATGACGCCGACGCCGAGGAAGACTTGTACGACGCCACCAAAACCCCCTCCCCCGGGTACTCCCGGTACCAGCAGTTGTCACAAGCGCTTCACAGAGATGATCCTCTCAGTCCAGGACTTATCGATCGCGTCTTTGCAAGTCCGAACGCTTCTAATGCTCTTGAGACTGCAGTAAGCCGTCTCACGTCGGCAATGGAGGAGGATACACAGGGTGTGGAAGATATTGAGGAGGATGTGGATGATAGTGCGTCTCATGTGAATGTGAAGGGCAGGAAATCATTCAGTCTTACAAGTTTTTGCGATCAGAATGGTAAGATCGTATGGACGGATTTCACCGACGACGAGACATTATACTTTAAAGTGAGCATTCGAGAACGAGCCGATGCTTTTGTGTATCATTTTGGCACGAGAAACACGAGTGACCCGTCTCAGAGATGGACGATCGATAAGGTTGGAGCATCCTTTAGGGACTTATACAACAATGTTAATGAAAGATGCCTGAACAATGGTAAAGTTATAGAGTCGGGAGCTGGTTACCACTGCAAAGGTGGGGTGGTTGCGTGCAAGTCGTGCCGTGTTGCCCTAATCATGAAGCAGCTTGGTGGGGCAATGACCAAGAAATACAATGAGATTGAGAATGGAATATATGAGACGAATCATTATGGTGGAATCTCCAAACTACTACTGGACATTGCTAAGAAGCTCCCGATCAGCTGGTTAGACGGCCGGGAAGAAGAAGGATTCATATCGAGCCTGGATTACAGGAACCTTGATCTGATGGTACTCGCGCTCACACACAGAGCAAGCTGTGATAATGAAATAAATATATCGTCTTTCACGAAACTTTGGCGAATTTGTCAACGCGGCCTTGAAATTGGACAGTATCTTCAGGCAAACAAACGTTTCATTGGATGTCTTCTAGACATTGATCATGGCAGTAAAACAGATAACGTGAGACTCGATGAGAGCAAGCCACTGGCAGATCTTTGGCACCCCACTGCTGTCTGGAGAAACGAAAGGTACCTTTCGTTCACAATGAAATATCCCTACGGTACAGGCAATAATGAGACAGACAATTACAACCAGGATGTGATACACGATAGTGTACTGCACATCAAGAAGTACGAGGAAATGTACAAGAATTTGGCAAAATCAGTCTGGGAAGAATTGAAAACTATCAAGCGTATTCTATACTCTGTCGAGAAGAAGATCAAACGCAAAAACAGCAAGCGTAAAGGCGAAACAAAGGTCACAGAAAGCGCAAAACTCCTGAGGTTGTCGTAGCGCTTTTCGCTTAAAAAAAACATAATAAATAATAAATAAGATGAATATTGCGTTCCCACTAGGTGTATTTTTTGGTGGCTTGTTTTTGATTGTTGGAAAGGAACGATCTGCAATGTCGGTGGGCGGTCACTTAGACAAAGCCAGAACAATTTGTATTGATCACATTAGTAAGCAACCAAAGGGAACTATGATCGTCTTCGATTTTGATGATACCCTTTTTGATCCAAGAAAGGTAATAGGTTATGTACATTCAGGAAGCCGTGACTTTGCGTACGGTGACAGGAAAGCACTACCACTATACCAGCCAATAAGACAAATGTGTGACGTCTTGAAGTATGCGGTATCAGCTGGAATGTATGTGACATTGATCACAGCTAGACCGAACAATGTTAGTAGCAAGCAAATTGTTCTTGCCAATTTCAAGCATCAGGACATGACACTTCATGAATTTCACGCCAATGAACATTTCCCGCAGCTTAATAACTTCAAAGCGATCTTGAGAAAAAACATTGTAAAATTTAGACCCATTGGATTAACAGTAGGTGATGCATGGACTGATGTGAACGACTCCACATATGCATGGGTGAAATTACCATCACATAAAGACCCTGTCATGTATACGAATTTAGCAAGTGGCTAGCATAATACGCTTGCATCGCGTAATCTTGTGACTATCATTTTTTTTCTACTCTTACAGCAAATCAATGACAAAGGACAATCCACCCTATCTAGTAACTCTCGCTGTGCAAGCAATAACACAAGCGCCGGCGCAGTGGGAGCGAAATGTGCAATCGGTGAGCAAGAATGCAGACACAGTTCTTCCACAGACCTCAACCGGGTTGATTCAAGGAGCGCTTCGTGTCGCACTAGCAAGAAACGATGATCGTCTTAGCAGATTTTCAAGCCAAGAGCTTTCGGATGAATTCAATAAGAGAGTAAACTCATTTTTGAATCAACCCTTACTGCAAACATTTGACGATACCATGAAATTCATACTCCGTGTGGGATGTGTGCTTTTAAGAATGGGACGCCTTGACAAAGACCCCAAGCTAGCAAAAATTGTGTTTGACACTGGTTGTGTTAAAAATATAGGATCTGGCAGGAATATCTCTCAATTACGTGAGAATGATTTCAAGAAACTTGGCAGGAATCTGGGAGACGCAGCAAGGTATAGATCCATGGAAATAAAAAATGAAAATCTCTTGATTAAGATCCAAAAAATCATGGTTAAATTACCACCTTCAAGAATTAAGCTTGTGGCCGATTTAGCATTTGGTCTCTTCAACACAATTGCTAATGTGTACGATCATGAGTACACGAAATGGGCCTCGCCGATTTCATATCCACTTCCAAGAGAATTTCTCATTCTTTTGGAAGGAGCTTTACAGGGTTCTTTTGTTGCTTTCCGTGCTACTAAATTTTTTGTAGTTACGAAAAAATTATTAGATTTATCAAACACAGATTTGAAATCAATTGATGTCTCCACACTACCAGCACGTTTGGAAGAAAAGAGTAAACAAAAGAGTGATTTGGAAACGAAACAGCTGCATAAATTTTATAATAAAATCATATATCACGCTCAAACACTTTTGACATTTTACAAGAGATTTACTTCTGCTGCGCCCTCTCAAGAAATGAAATCATTAAAAAGAACATTCGCCGCTCTCAAAGTCTTTCGAGAAAAGGCATCTCGTCAAAATTCTAACAACCTAACCGCAAGGACATTCGACTTGTCAGCCTCTCTCAGTGTTAATAGATCAAATAGTAGGAATCGATACTCTGAAATCTTTAAAAATTTGTATTCAACGAATAAAAACTTGAGCAAAAGAAACTTGACTAACGGCACAAGGAAGTTGACTAACACCAGAACCAATCGCACTAATGTCAGAACCACAGCTTACTACTCGTAGTCAGTGTACGCAGATGGATTGTGAGTGTGAGTAGATGGATCCTCGTCAGTCTCCATTGGAGTGATGGAGAGTGTCTTAATCTGTTCCTGAGGGTGAACCATCATTTGAATAGTACGTAAAGTCATTCCAAAGCGCTTATCGACCACCCACATTGCTCCAAATTCCACTAGTGCCTGAACATAGCTATGTCCAGTCACGTAATCCAGACCCACCAGCTGCTCACTTGAGTCATAGACCTGCCCCTGGTATTGACCTTGACGTACATCAAGCTTGGTACTAAGCTTAGGGTCGTACTTGGGGTCCTTGACATTATACAGAGGAGAATACCTATCCGAGATGATATCACGACTCTTTCCAGTTTCACCGAAGAAAGCTTCCTGGTTCTCAAAGGCGTACGTGATATTCAGTTCATCAATCCCCTTGATTAGGTTTGTAAATGAAGTCATTGAGGTCGAACCACCCTTGAAATTCATGACAAGGTCCCACTTTGATGGCTTTCCACCCTCTCCTGGCCACTCCTTTGCACCAAATGGTGCAAACATCTTCGGCGTTTGTACAACAAGCTTCGATGCAGTACCGTTGTCCACGTAATTCATGTTACACGACTTGCCGAGCCCACTCTGGTTTGGACGGCAGTCTGCAAAAGAGATGTTCTTCAGAACAGCCTCGACTCCATCATTTTGCCACAGAACTAGTTTCTGACCAACCATGATCTTTTCGTGTACTAGAGCTGGTTTGTTATCTCTTTAAGTGAAAAAACGTCAAAAAATTACCAATCCGAGCCACCCCCCCAATCGAACCCAGACACACCACGCGTACTATTACGGTTCGAAGCAGGTTCTTCTAGTGCAGCACTGGCACCTATCCGCGCTTTGCGGGCTTGCGCTTTGCGGGGTCTCGTTTGTTGGCCAGTCTTTGTGGGCTTTTTGCCACCCGATGGTGCTCTTTTGCCCCCTGTTGTTCCCCCCCCTTGATTTGCGGTAGTCTTTTTATTACGATTCAAGTCTTGAAGAATACTTGGGTAACCTATGTTTATTTCTACACGCTTTGGATCAGACGATTTTACACTACCATGATCCTCTATCAGTGTTCGTCGATACTTTTCTTTAGCGTCGATATTCACTGTCACCTCATTATCATCTCTCTTTGTAGTTCTTGGTACCTTTAGAATATCCAATCCCAGATCAACAAATGACACTGTTGTCCTGCTCTTTCTTAATCCATTCGCTATTCTGTCTCTCATCATCTTACGAATAGTTGACGACTTAAAACCTACTACTTTATTCCCTTGTTCAAATTTAGCTGTCCCGTTAAACAGTTTCTTTTCAAGCTTAGGAACCGTGAGGTTTCGATCTTGTCCGATCAATCGAAGTAGCTGTGAAAGATCATCATCTGCGCTATTAAAGTCTGTGACATTGGGTGTTGCGGAAGCCACCTGTATTTGACCATATCCGGGCTTTATTGAGAAACTTCTGTCCTTCAAATAATGATGAGTGTTTTGATTTCGACCTTCGTTTACAGCTTTTAGGCAATAATCCCTGTAATTAAAATTGTTTACTTGGTTTGATGTGTTGTGTTTTTCGTTTTGTTTTACTGCTTCTGAAAGCATGCAAAAGAAATTTTTTCTTTCCACCACGTGATTTATGTCTTCTTGGGATGCTGGAAGGTCTTGATTTCCTATGTATTTTTGCACTTCATCAATAATGAACAATGCATTGTTTGGTAATCTGTCGAACAGATGCAGTGCCATTTGAGATGTCATGCCTATCAAACATGTTTTGGGCATATCCGGAGCTGAAGTAGCGCCCTTCTGCATCTCATATAAGAATCGCGCATTTTGCGGGTTGTTTCTCGGTGCCAGGTTTTGTTTCGCAGCTAGTTTCATCCAGCTTTCCTTTTTTTTGTCACCCTGGCTAGGCCAGGATGCATGTGTTCCGTACGGTATCCACCACAACAATTCTCCATTCAAAGCTTTTTTATGCTTCTCTCCTTTTTTATTGGATTTTGGAAGAAGTTCGTACTTAGAACTTTCAGTACCATTTTGATTATTTCTCATGGCCGCTTTGGAAGCATGAAGGATTATTTTAAGAGCTTGACTTGGTAACGCTTGCTGTGCTGATTTCATGTTTGCTGAATCGAACAACGTCTCCGTTTGCTTAACTTCAAGCATCTTACGAGATGGTCTGATGAGGTCGTAAATGGCAAACCCTTTCTTTAGATTCGACCCTTCTTCTGTTGTTGTGTTGTCCCCTTGTCGTTTCAGTGCGGTTACTTCGTCTTTATCACCCGAGTGGAGTGGATAAAATATAGAATCAGATTCAGTGATACTGTTTATCATTACTCTTTGAACTTTCAAGAAATAAAATGCTTTTGTTTGGGGAGGGCTCATTTTTTTCACATTTTTCACAATGAAGAACGAGCTAACGCCATATTTATTTTGCCGCTTCCATTGCTGGTAGTGATCACCCAAACCCTGTTTTATATCTTCCATACCACTTCCCTCAAGACAATCTTCAGGACCATCTTTTACTACGAATCGGACGAAATCACCTGGCTCTAATTGTTCGAAAACATTATTCTGATTGTTCTTGAATAACATTCGATGGTCGAGTCTCATGTTTTCATCGGGCTTTGTTGAAGTACCATCTGCTCCACAAAGGCATTGATCAGCATAGTGCTTGGACCCTGCTGCTACAAATTCCTTTACACAAGTGTAAAGTTGCACTATCATCTCTTCAGTAAACTGTAAGTAAGCACCTTTACCAATCGAGTAATCGTGCAACACGGCGTGGTCTTTTTTTAGCTCATCATATACAGATTTCATATTTTGATTCCTGTTGCCATTTTTTTTATCTTTTTTCTTCGCATAAAGAACTGCATACGCGTATGAAATCGCTTTTAGGTATATATTCATCTGAGCATATCCTTTGTGAGAGTCAGCAAACTCAGTTTTCAAACTTGCACCAGTTTGATTGTCACCAAAATTAGTAATGTACTTATTGGAGTATCCAGATCTACCAGTGAAGTTCGATCCTCTTAGTTTACCCATTGAGGGTTGTGGTACCTTGAAAAAGGGGTGACCGTGCTTACAAATGACTGCCAGAAGGTTGTTTTTATCCCTGTTCGTAGGGTGCCATGACTCAACCGGAGCAAATTTATCTATTGCTTTTATTTGAGAACTTCTTCCACTATGCTTCTTCGCATCATAAGATTCAAAGTTGATAACAACTTTTTTGTCAGGAAGAGAGTGTTTGAACTCCATAAAATGCGATCGAAAGTCCATGTCATCGATTTTATTCATAATAGACATGAACTGGTCATGTTCCCTGAACATATTTTCCACCTGACTTATTTCTGAAATAAAAATGATTAAGTTGCAAATTGGTGGATCACTTAGATTCCTAAAAGCTGGAATATTGGTGGGCACAGCTGGTTCGGCCCACCATTTTATCATCCAAAAAAAGATTGTGAGCAGCATCAATAAAGTCTTTCCGGATCCAGCAGAGTGATACAGCAATTGACCAGTCGGTACGTAACTATTGTTGTTCGATTTGTCATTGTTGTAATTTCCAAGTTTGGTCGAGCTTATAGCACCTGTGTATTGATGTAACTGTAAGACACCCGAACCTATTGGACATGGCCAGCTGTATGGAAGCCCCATTTTCAACCGGTTTCCATGTTGTTTAATCGCTGTATTTTTTGAATCCATGCCAGGATTTTTCGCATGAACTGTAATTGATTTATTGGTTATGTGTACATGATTCACTTTCCTTGCTCTGTTGTTGTTGTTCCATCGGAGGTTCAAATCACTCGACCATTCCTTATGTTTCTTCTGAGCATCACTATTCTGCAACCGTAATGCCAGCGCTGTTGGCTGAATTTTGTTCTGTAAAGCCATTTCCATAGATCTCTTCTCTTGTGGAGTCAATTTATTGCTGTATAATGTGTTGTAGGTTTTTCTTACCGCAGCTCTAATCTTAGTTTTTTGCGCTTCATTATCTTTCCGGATTGTATTCATTAGATTTTTGGAGGAGTTTGGTGGCATGTCGTTACTATATGTCACAAAAAAAAAAATATTTAGAACAACATGAAACCTGCGATACTTGTAGAGCCACGTACTCTCAAACGAATGAATTCAGTGAGTGAAAACATGAGTAAGAAAACCAATGGTGAAAATATAGTTAGGATTATTTTAATTGCCCTTGCATTCTTTGTTGTTATTCAGATATCTACGAGAGCACCAGAAGAACCTAAGAAAGTGAAGATAGAGAATGCGTTTGTTTAAGCGAAATATCTAAGTAACAATGTTTTGACGTAGAAGAACATGAAGCCAATGATTACCGACTGGTGTACGCTACTTGTAGCAGCAAAAGCAAGAGAGAAAACGAATAGAAATGACAATAACTTATTGGCTCGCATTCTCTTCTTTATTTTCTCGCTGGCACTGGGAGCAAACCAGGGGTGAATGAACGAAACAAGAACTATTATGAAGGTTTGACATAACATGTACAAGAGTTCCATTGACGTGAGCCCGTCCGTGACCACAACTTTCATATTAAAAGTAGACCAGATAAAAATTGCGACCGGGAAAAATGATTACCCGCACTCGCACTCGATTCAACCAGAAGGCAAACACGTGGTTTGAAGTATTACCACTAGAAGTTGTAAGCATTGTCTTCTCATCCATTAAGTTCACACACATAGCGAAATGTGCCGAAATCAACAAAACGATGCTGGCACATGTTGATTATTTTATGCAGAACGTTGACGTCATTGAAGATAAGATATCAGTGGGTTGCGTCAAATATGTTGTCGATAAGTGCCACTGTGTGCAGAAACTACCTTACGTGTGTGGAAGGGGCTCATTGGATCTTTCCACTATGCATAACCTTTTGCGACGATGGCCCAACGTGTTACTTCTCGACTGGAATATGACAAAACCTCGAATAATGTCATCATTTCTGGCGAGTGTTCCTTTGCATAACTTTAATCAGGTACAGCATTTGACACTGAAAGTTATCGAACAAAGAAAGTTTTTAATGACAGACATCAACCTTCACTACATGAATTTAAAGAGTTTAAACATTGATGCCGAAGGCTGTTGTCTTGAAATGATCCTAACCTCATTGAATTGCCGGTGCTGGGATGTCGAGACTCTCTACTTACGTGGGGATGTCACGAGTCTTGCATCACTCATGATGTATCTACCGCACATTTCAAAAGGTATAACCATTATTAATACGAATGATGCTTTTGTTGCAATCAGCTCTGATAGTGAACATGGTCTTCGATACCTAATTAATGGCAAGATCAATCAAGTAAAGTTGATCAATATCATCAAGTTCTGCTGTGAACCACCATCTAACTGTTCGATGGTTGACTTGTTCATCTGGGCCGTCACAGGTAGTGTGTACGATGCAAAAGGTGTCGTCTGGGAGATAGACAGATTGCAAGTTGACATGATTGAAGCACTACTTGACACCTCAATGAGTGTGCGATGTGGTGTCTTTCAGTCGGAAATGCCGCAGATTTCTAATCTGAAACAAAAAAATGTCGATCGATTGCACATCACTTCAATCGCGGCTTCTTAACCACACGGTTCGCACGGTTTGCTTTTTTTTTAGTCACTGTCAATCGTGTAAATTGTTGAAACAAATGTTTCAAATCATTATCTTCAATCTCGTTCTCATTAGCACTGTACCCACCAACATTGGGCTTCTTATACCCTCTAGGAGGCTTCTTTCCAGTAGCTACACCGCTAGTCTCACTTTTAGGATTACCAAGAGGGCGTTTCATGTATTAATTAACCGTACATTTTTTACAAGCGGTCCCACAACAATCTCAATGTCCAAACTGGTGTCGCATTGTTGCAACTCCAAAGTGACAAATCTCTAGTGTAGTGTCTACAATCGTACACACCGAGGATATATCTCTTGGGACACAAGTGTTCGAGCTCAAAATCAGCAATCTGTTTCCACGTCTTGTTTGTTACCCCCCATAAGATTGTTTTTGTCTGTAATTCTTCTCTGTGACGACGAAAGTCCTCACGAAATTCATCTGTCACAAAGTCCTGTGTGACGGCCACGGGGAAGAGACGTTCAAATTCAAGTAAATCATTCGCACTTGTCTCATATGATCTTCCAGATGTTCCGAATGGTCTGAAGTCGTATCTTACATTCTTAAAGCCATCTGAAAACGAGATACCTGTATGGAGAAGGTTTAGTGGCTCATGAAACTTTTCAAGATGAAGGTAGACTCGTTTGCTAACAAAGAAGGACAGAATCTGGTGGACGAACCAGACGAGAATCATCTTTAAAGTTTAAAAAAATATAAATTGACCTTAGCTAAACTCATGCACAAACTTCACATCACACTAGAAGGAAACATTGGAGTCGGTAAATCCACTATATTATCTAATGTTTATGATCACTTTGGAATAAATTCGGGTATAGCCTATGCCTGGGAGCCGGTTCATGACTGGGAGACGCATGGATTTCTAGAGGGGATGTACACAGGCAAAATACCACATTCTGAATTCCAACACATTGTTATGAACAGTATGTTTCGTGAAACATACAAGAATCTCGCAAACACTAACATACTACTTCAAGAGAGAAGCATGGATACAACTGTGCAAGTGTTTTCCAAATGTAATGTCAATGATCAAGAAAGTTTAAACATCATTCAATATTGCTTCAATAATTTAAAACGCATACTTGGGTTAAGTTATAACATAAACACACATAGAATATACCTCAGAGTTCCACCACACATTGCATTTTCAAGAATCTCATCAAGATCAAGATCAAGTGAAGCTTCAGTCTGTCAGAACTACGTCAATAACATTAACAATGCCTACGAGCAATGGCTCGGATTCATAGAAAATGAGCACACTACAATAATAGACGCAGCGAAAAGCACAGATGAAGTCACAAAAGATGTAATTACAACGATAAACAAACTCATAACACATCAGAAAACTCCCAAAACATTATTTGCGTAGAAGTGTGTCCTGTCCCTTGCTGCGAGGAAACGTCTGCGTTAGCATTTCCCTCCCCCCCCACGTGCCCTCTGGACTGGTTCCGCAAACTGACATAGAAGAGGTCCTCGTAGCGATCATATGAGACATAGGCAGTATACCCTTAACGTAATCGCATTCTCGGGTTGGTGCATGGCCCTCGTGATCGTGCTGCTACAGTGGCCTGACGTGAACGCCACACCATCATCGCCGCTGATGATACTGACCTTGTGCGTCGAGATGATCTGTGTTTTTGAAGTATGCCAGATCGCCCTCGGGCTGGCGCGCGGCAACCTTGCACTTGGTGTCATACTTCACTACACGCGCCTCATGACTATTCTCTTCGTCTTCCCGGGCGTTTCTACACACCTGGCGTCACGTCTTACCTTGCTAGCGTGGGCTATCACCGAGGTCTTGCGTTATCCAATGTTCCTGTTACCATCAAGTCGTATTGCACGCCTCCTTCGCTTCGTCACGCCTGTTATCACCTTTCCCATTGGCGCTAGTGCAGAAGCATGGGCAGCATACCTCAATCTT
>MDSV01037369.1_pt1 | contig 11029 bp, 17 predicted proteins | sample 810851 | NCBI WGS metagenome assembly MDSV01 (sample SAMN05326640, study PRJNA326480) | marine metagenome | isolation source: seawater | place: Atlantic Ocean: North East | collected 2012 | reverse complement strand
TTCCATTGATTTAATTCTTTCAATTCCAAGTGTACTTTTGTGTTTCCATTCTAACTCGTCTCCTAATTTTTCAAAATCTGTCATTTTTACACCACTTGGGTCTGTATCATCTTCATAGTAACGTGACTTCCAGACTAATTCTAACATCTGAAAATACACAGCTACCGCTTTATCTCTAAATAGTTTATCTCCCCATAAATACCATAAAAGCCAATATTCTTTATTGATACGACAAACTCTTATTTCTTGGTCACCGATTGCTAAATCTCTATCAGTTGCTTGTGGGTTATTAACTATCTCGTACATAGCCCTCATTCTCTGACTTCCAGCGATTGGATACCAGTTGGGCATACATAGTACAGGTGCTTTCATGCCATGCTCTTTTAAAGACTTAAGCAGAGGCTCATTCAAAGGAACACTTGTAATATTTTCTTTAACTTTAGGTTGGTCTAAAACCCACTTTACAGTCCTTATATACCACGTATGTGGTGGTAACGGTATTACTTCTGCAGTTTCTCTACTTATTCTATCACTAGCCACGATAACACTTCCCTCTATCTTCAATTAAAAATCCGTTTAAGTGGTCGTATTCATGTTGAACTACAACTGCACTCCAATCCTTAAATGTTTCTTCTTTATTCACCCACTCACCATTTTCAATCGTGTCATATTTCATGGTAATAGAATGGTGTCTACTAGTTCTAACATTTAGATTTGGACAACTTAAACATTGTTCCCAATGTTTCTTTTTATAAGGACTTAGATTTTTTACTTGTGGATTTACAAACAACTTGTATTCTGCTAAAAATACTCGTACAGGTACTCCTATCTGTATTGCAGATATACCTATACCTTTATTTGCTTCCATAGTCTCGCCCATGTCGTCTACTAACTTTTCTAATTCTTCATCTGTGCCCTTCCATGGCAAGACTTTTTTCTTAATATTTTCTTATCAAAAATCAACATCTTGTAACTCCTTTTTTATTAGTTGAATTTCTTCCTCATAGGAAAACCAAATACTAGGATTATTACAATGTTCTTGCATATTTTCAAGCAGTACGAGTCTATCTAATTTACTTGCTATTGATTCTTCTGGGAGTTCTATCCCTGTTATTACTCTATCTGCTTTATCCATTGCTTTTATTTGTTTCCTGTCATAGTCTTTTTTGGACTTATGTGCACCAGCGCCACTCTTATTTCTGGAGTGTTTTGCGACTGGATTAACCTTTGTTACTTTTCCAATTTTCGCCACCGACTGTCCTCCTTTGTATATCGTTGTGATTAAATTCTGCCCAATATAGTTCAAATGCTACTCCTGGCTCTATTCCCTCAAATTGATGTATTACTCCTGGCTTAACTTGTGTAAAGTCGCCTGGGCCTAATATTGTTTCATCAACTAAGTCATAATCATTTTGCCAGACTCTAATTAACATTTTACCACTTTCGACATAAAATCCGTTCCATTTAAATTCATGCAGGTGTTCGGAACATTTAAACCCTGCTTTGTATTCTATTCTGTGAAACTCTAGAACTCCATTTGCATGGACTAGTTCTGTTTGTCCCCAAATTTTACCTGCTTTCATCTTGTTCTCTCAATTTATATTCTCTTGCTATTCTTTTATTATTAGCTATATTTAAATCTATTAGCCCTTTCTCAGTTAATAAGTTTATTAGTGCTTGTACATCTCCAACTTCTTCTGACAAACATTTTACTTCGTGTTCGCCTCCATTATGTCTATATACTTTGGAACAAGCCTGAATAAACTCTCCAGCTTCCTCCATTGCAACAATTAGTAAGTGTGTATTATAATCAATCATCAATTCTCCTAAAATAAAGTTTATCCCATCTCTCTAAAGGAAACTCAAAGAAATGATGTAAAAAGGCTTGATATATACCAGCTGTAGTATCAAAATCATACTTAGCTGATGGTGTGCCTATATCGTAAATAAATTTATCCCCAATATAACAAGAAAAACCATACTGTTTCTGCATATATTCCCAGTTTCTTTTTCTATCTTTTGTATCATATAACTCGTTTCCTAAATATATGTCAGAAGTCATAGAGAAATCATACTGGTCTTCAGCTTCTCTTTGAGACTTGGGGTCGTCTCTACCCGTCCTATGCAAAGCTTGCCAAAGAATCTTTTTATTATTATCTTTGCCTCTCTTTATAGGTTGAATGTTATTAAAAATACCTTTATACTCCTTTCGATTATAGCAACTTGGGTCAACAACCCAACCAACCATTCTAACTTCAGGTAAAAGCATTTTTAATACTACTCTGTTAGTGCCAGGGTGTATATTAAAATGGCCTTTTTCTATATTTGACCATATTACAACTGGGTCTTTAAACCCTATCTTACCTGAATAGTGTCGTTCTAGAACTGAATCTATGAACACATATAGTCGCAGGTAAATCCTGTTGCGTTGATGTAAAAGCCAGCCTTCGGCGCCTGCCTTTGTTTGCCAACTATTCGGAAAGTAGGTAAAGAACTTGTCATCTATATCAAATGCAAATATTCCTTGTTGGAAATCTCTGACTTGACTATTAAAGATCATTATAGTCCTCCCCTGTATTCATTTGCTCCTTTAAATCGGCTTTTTCATCGGGGTCCATTGCTGTTTGTGGTCCGATTTTTAATGTTTCCCAGTCTATTTCTGAAATAAAGGACTTCATCTCACCGCTACGCATCTTATTACATTTGAATTTGATTGCGTTTTCCTCTTTACCCCAATGTTCAAGAGTATAAGACGCATCTACAGCATCTTCGATACCTTTAGAGAATCTTACCTCACCTTTAGGGTTAGTTTGGAAAGCGGACACGACCAAAACTTGTTGGTCTTGCGCTAGAGACTTCAGTCCCTTAGATATTTCAATCTGTTCAGTCCATTCGTACTGACCAGAACGACTTGGAGCATTGTGACGACGTACTTGGTTAAGGTAATCCACTATTACCATGCCCAAATCAGGATATTCTACTTTCTTTTGCCTAACTGTGCTAATAATTTTAGCCAATGTTAAGCTAGGGTCGTAGAATACGTCCAACTGAGCTTCTTTCTTCAATTCACACTTACGAGATAGTTCATAATGGAATTTATCGAAGTCCTCACTAACATTATGTTGAGCAAGAACATCGTGACCGCCATCAAAACGGTCTGCCCACCATTGGGCAATACGATTCCACTCTTTTTCATAGAGGTTTCGTTTTATAAGTCTGCCTAATGGGATTCCTGTAGACATAGCTGCCATTCTTTGCAGAATTGGTCGCTGGTCCATCTCGATTGTGAAATAAAGTACAGAACGTCCTTGTTCAACAGCATTTACTGCCATATTACAACAAGTGAATGACTTTCCGTGACCTCGTTGCGCCCCCACAATGACCAAGTCTTTGGGAGAGAATTGATAGCTTATATCATAGTCTTGATTAAGACCAAGTGGTAGATACTTAGCTAAATCTTCTTCAGAATCAAATAATTCAACTGAGTCCATTGTGTCGGCATCATCAGCTGTGTTTACTCTATCCTGAACTTGTACGACCATCTCTTGGAGATAGTCAATATTTTCCTTTGCATCTGCAACGGAAATTGTTTCGTCTAAATAATTTTCAATCTTGGATAAGATTTCACTCTGAGTGAATGAATCTTTGAGATATTCTAGTAGTTCGTAAGCTGGGACATCTGTCTCCACAGCCTCTATCGCAAAAATTTTCTCTTGAAGTTCTCTGCTCCTAATTTCGTATTTTAAATCTTCAAAAGTAGGGAGCGCATGGAATTTATGGACGTGTTTGTCCACGATTTTCCAAATCTTTTGGTACTCGCCTTCAGGTAAATAGTGTTGCTGTAAGCGATTCCAAGTATCGAAATCTCCTTGCGATAAAAGTTGTTTTAATAAAGCACTTTCTACTGTCATTATCTCTCCCAAGAAAAAGCAGGGGAGTTTCCTCCCCTACCATCTTGACAAATAGAATGTTCTTACTGAACTCTTTCTTTTCTAGCTGAACCGTCGTAGTCAGCACAAACTAAACCACGTCTTGTAAGCATGGTTTTAACACCTCTTACAGTTTTACCGATATTGTCAGCGATTGCTTCGACAGTCATGTCGTCAATCTCTAAGTCAGCTAAAGGATCAGCTTTGCCAGACCCTTTTGTTACTTCCTGCTTAGGAATAGCGTTTATTTCGCCCGCTCTAAGTAAAGAAAGCGCTTTACCTCTGATAGAGTTTACACTCTTACCTAGAGATTCAGCAATTTGCTCTATGAAAGCACCATCATTTACCATTCCGATAAATGTTGATTCTTCGTCGTCTGAATAAGTTTTAACAGACTCAACTTTAGGAGCAGGTTTAACATGCTCTGTAAGTTGCATAGAAAGGATTTTACCTTGAATTGATTTTGCACTAAATGCTCCACCTTCAAAGTTACTTGCGATTTCAGCGTATGTGTACTGACCACTATTGTCAGTTACAAATGCTGATAATGTTGCTTCTTGTGCATCACTAAAAGATTTAGTGTTGTTAGAAGAAGCTAGTTCAACATCATAGCCCATTTTTCTAAGCTTAGAGCTAACACTTCTTACAGAAGTTTCTAACTCTTCAGCAGCGTCTGCTACCATAGCTTGAGTAACTGGGCTTTCAGAACCTACAAAGTTCTCGAGAGCTGATGTTCTCTCATCTGTCCATTTAGGTAATGCCATTTTTATTCTCCAATTAAATCTAAAATGTTATTTATTATAATGACTCCTCGTTCTCGAGCAGTCTGCGTTTTGGCTGACTCAATTCCTGACTCATTGATTAAATGAGTGCAGTCCTTTGTCAGACTATTTTTTACGGCAAAGCCGTGTTGTTCCAGAACTTCCGCAGCACGAGCCTTGGTGGGATATGAATTGAGTCTACCTGATATACAGACTGTGCCTACTGTTTCTCGTTTTACAACTTTAGTAGAAGCAAAAGAGAAAGGCAAGTTTTTATCATACTCATTTAGATAAAATTCGTTATCTAACCAGTTTAATAGGTTGCTTGTTGCTTTAGGGCCGATACCCGCTTCGGTACAACTTTTCTCTGAAATTTCTTCGAGTGTCGAAATTTTCTCGCATAATTTTTGAGAAGCTGACCGACCAAAAAGTGGAATTGAGAAAGATGGCAACAATGTTTGCAAATCAACTGATTTTGACTTCTCAATTTCAGTTACTAACTTAGTTGCCATTTTCTCCGAGCCTAGTCTGTCGGAAATATCCTCTACAGTTAGCTCATACAATTCTGGATAGTCCTCGACTTCTAACTTCCGAATGGTAGCAGGGCCGAGTCCTTTTATTTTTAGAGACTTGCCGAAATGTTCTAGTTTTTTACTCCATTGTGCTGGACACAACTTGTTAAGGCAGTAAAGAATGTCATTAACAAACTCTACATTTCCCTCACAGGAAGGACAAGCAATTGGTGGTAAAATTTCGCTCATTTCGATTTGTCTCTCTTTTTTTATTTATATTGTATATTATAGATGAAATTTAACCTCTTGTCAAGAACTATTTTTTGATTCCTGACTTTCATCAATGGGTTCGAAAATTTCATCATCTTCATATACATAGGTGTCTGGTGTATAATTTCTTTGTAACTGCCACTCAAACCACATAGTTTTGATTTTCTTAATTAAATTCTTTATCAATTTCATTATCTTTAATATCCTGTATTATTCGCTGTGCCATCATTTCATGACCTTCTATTAGCGGGTGGTCTTTAGGCCCGATTGGTAACTTTTTACGGAGACATAAATCATAGAATCCTTCTGATTCTAAAAAAGGCAACTCAGACACAATTTGCTCTCTGTTTAAATCCAATGACTCCCACCAGTTGTTGGTGTTTTCACTAACTTCCCAATCTAAAGTAGGTAATAAAGGTCTATATTGTCCATGTGAAAATAGATAATGTAGCTGCTTTATTCCTTTTTGCTCTAAAAAATACTTAACGGATAACATCTGATTAACTGTTTTCCGTAAGTTCATGTGTGCATTGAGTACTGTTTTCATATACCCTCTCATATAATTTGTATTCTCTTTACCCAGCATTGGGTCAACATAAGGCTGACTCCAGGGCTTAGCTGTTAAAGTTTTTGGGTCTAATCCAAACTTACCCCATGTATTTACAACCCAACTCCAATCATCTGTAATATTGGATTGTCTTAGTAATTCTGTTCTGTTAATTCCAGACCACATACACACTACTAATTTTGGTGTTCCAACTCCACAGTATTCTCTATGTTTTTGAAACCTCTGTTTGTACTCTCCTGGCTTTCCGTTAGAAGTGTACTTATGTATTCTTACATTATCTAGGTGCTCTTCTTTTTGAGCTCCTATGCTATAATGTAATTTATTTTGTAGAATGGAGTTAAGAACATAACGCTGAATATAATCATTACCCGCGCCAACCTTTCCTTCATTCCATTCTAACTGTCCAAAGTTCTTACAAACTCTAGCACTAAATCTTTGTACTTTCTTGTCGGGTAGTTCCATTCCATTTACGAAACTACAACCTACCCATAAAATTTTACTACTCAAAATACTTTTACTCCATACATTTTTTGAAACTGAAGTGCGTCTTCCCATGTATCTACAATGGGTTGTCCTTTTATATTTAAACTTGTATTTAACAACATAGGCACTCCAGTTTTTTCATAATATTCTTCGAGTATCGGTCGCAATATGCTAGGGTTATCAGGCTCTACTGTCTGCACTCTACTTGTGCCATCTACATGAATTACACTATTGTACTCATGTTTTGCCTTTGATACATACTGCATATAAGGATTTGTTATTCCATCGAAGTATTCTTCAGCAAATTCTGACAATATTGCAGGTGCAAACGGTCTAAACTGCTGACGTTTTTTGATTCTATTAACTGTATGTTTAATATCATAACGAACGTCACCCAGCAAACTCCGATTACCCAAAGCACGCGGTCCATATTCTGCTCTCCCGTTGGCTATACCAACTACCTTCTTTTTCAGTAACCAATCCACTATCAATCTAGGGTTTTGTTCATTCTCAATGTTTGTGCCTAGATAGGGACTGTATTTTATATGTTGTTTCTTCTTCCATAGTGCCGCACCTAAACTACTACCAGCATCGCCTGGATTTGGATAAATCCAAACATTCTTAAAATAGTGGTGTAGTATCTTACTATTGGCTACACAGTTGAGTGCGACTCCACCTGCATAGCATAAATTTGTTCCCCAGTTAGCTGCTAAGCCTACTAACTTTTCGATTTCTAACTCTGCGTGTGCTTGGGCACTTGCGGCGATATCATAAGGGTGACAACCTTTAAAATCGTTTAAACTAAAGCCTTTGTGCCAATTTGCCCACTCATTAAAGCAATACTGCATATCAACACATACTTCTCCATATGCCGCCATTCCCATAGTTATATATTCATCTTCGTTTGGCTTCAAACCAATACGCTTGGTGATTGCTGAGTAGAACAGGCCAATGCTATATGGATAATTTTTTTCATAAACTTTTTTGAAAATTTTACCATTTACTTGCCAAATACTGCAAGTATTCCATTCTCCAATCGCATCAATCACGAGGATTACCGTGTCTTCGGTAAAAGGTGAACTATAATACGCTCCTGCTGCGTGGCTTTCGTGATGATTTGAGTGATAATCACAATCTTCGAAAATTTTTGTTGAAACAGGGACTTGTGAATGTGCTATACGTCTTTCGTTCTTTAGCGGTACATTTTCGTAAAAAACGGATATATCGGCGTCAACATTTCTGAGAGATACTGGGTTTGTTCTATCATTCTTTTTTCTTGTTGTTCTCTCTGCGTGTTTAGCCCATACGACTCCTTCATCATCAACTAATGCTACTGATGCGTCGTGAAAACCTTCTGATATTCCTTTAACTAACACTCCAACCCTTTCTCCAATATGTTAAATTATATTTTGTTCCTTTTCTTATTTGACACCCTCTATGTACTTGCGCAGAGGGAAATATTATTGCTGTTCCTGTTTTAGCAGGGAATTTGTTTATTCCTTGTAATTCAAACTCACCGCCTTCAAAGTCTTCATTCAAAAAGATACTGACTGATATTCTAGCACTCGGCCTCCTTTTGAATAAATCTTCAACTGACTCGTCGTTGTCTTTATGCCAATCAAGAACATAACCTTCGTGATATTGGTTCAAAAAGCAACTAGATTGTTCTTCTAAATTGAACTTATATGTTACTTCATTAAATTTCTCGATTGCGTCATTAAGTCTAATCCAAGACCCGCTTACTCCATAGTAGGTATCTTTATAATGTTTATTAAATGTACCTATATTTCTCTTTTGTCTACCAGTAGGCCAACCATTGTAAAGACCCGCTTGGACGTCAGTAAGATTCCAATTATCTACTGAATCAATACATCTTTCACACCATTCTTTCCCCCAAAAATTAGGTAAAACTGCAAACCAAGTAAAACCTACTTTAATTATATCCATTTTAGTAGAAAGTTGGGGTTCTTCTAGCGTAAACGCTGGACCCGGTGGGGTTTTAGAGGTGGTCATCTTGCTCCAAAGTATATAATACTGTAAGTTCTTCTCCTGGGCTAATGTTTCTCAAAGTCATTAAGGTATACATTCCTGGGTCGCACGGAACTAATACACAATTAGGTGTATCACTATGATTTAAGAACCCGCCAAGTGGAGTTCTAATATATTCGTGTGTTTCTTCCATAAATTCCCAATCTACAAAATGATGCGTGACCCCTAAAATATAGTGGTGGTATAGTGGCTCTAATGCAAATATTCCTAGTCCTGCAATATTGCTTTTCTTAACAGTTACCTCATCAGGCATTGGTTTGTAATTAAATTTTACCATTTCTTTGGAAAATCCTTCAATATATCACTAGTCGGTTTAAAACATTCTGTATGTCCACCAAACTTGTGTTCTGGTTCTAATCTATCGTGTTGATACTTTGCATGGAGTTTTTGTTCCATACAAAAGACCTCATAAAGAGTTGAAGACCAAGTACGTTGTATCCTTAGATCGTATCCTTGAAATCCTCTACTTCTCTTTATAACATGACGCCAATCTTTTCCAGCTGCAATGCCAACTTTTATTACTTCTCTTTGGTAAGTTTCTTTATTTACTAATACAACGCCGTATAGAACACCCTCTCTATCTTTTTCTTGGGGGTGGTTGGCGAAATAAGTTTCGTTATACTTACCGACGGAGGCCAATGGATTAAACTCCTGCAATAACACGCAATAATCCTATGCCTAGGATTAGTGACGCAGCGGTGTTTAATAAGACTAATGCTCTATCCTTCCATAATATTCCTACATATAACCAGCCTACACAACCTATAAAAGATAGTGTTAAGTCATATGTGGGTAGAATTTGTGCACCTCTTAACATCATTGCGCTTAGTAAGGTAAAAGATGACGCCCACTTTATATACCAAGATAAATCTTGTTTAGGTGTGGCAGATTTATACCACCGATTAGAGCCTTGTAACTCCTTCTTAGTGGGTATTTCTTTGTTCATCTGGTAACCTCTCAAATTCTGCTAATAAAACTTCGAATGTTTCTTCATCATTTTCCATTTCTGTTCTGAAGTCTTCAAACTCCATTGCTTTTTGTCCTTCAGGAATGTGCATAAGATAAACTCTGTATGCATTGCTTAACTGTGATTCTAAATATAGTAGCATTATACTCTCCTTACTACTTTAGGGATAATTTCCCCACTTCTAATAACTTCTACTTTACAACCAATTTCTAGTCCTAATTCTTCTATGAAACCATAGTTGTGTAAAGTAGCTCGTTGTACAACTGCTTCTCCAATAGTGATTGGAGCTAAGATAGCAACTGGAGCTATAATACCTGATTTACCTACTTGCCATTCAACATCTAGTAATTCAGTTACTACGCCTGCTTCTCTTGTTTTGTAAGCATATGCTCCTCTTGGGTGATGTGAAGTATGTCCTAGTTTATCAAATGCAGTATATCTATCTACTCTAAATACTACTCCGTCTTGCGGAAATATATCCCAGTTTCCTAGAGATACTACATTAAACCAATTATCTAAGAACTTCATATCTTCTAACCAACGCTGTCCAATATAAGGTTGTACTCCATAAGTTACGAAAGTTAAGTCCCTTTGTTTAAACTCTTTTACATCTTTTAAATTTAACGCACCAGCTGCATAGTTTCTAGCATTAGGTATCGTTTTTGGAGCGCAGACTTCACCTGTAATTTGAAAACAACCACTAAATACATATTTATCTAGTACTTGTGGCACTATATGTTTTACTTTATCAGTAATATCAAGGCCTGCTTTACCATCTCCTCTAGTAAGTGCTTGATGTAAGATGCCGTCCATATATGTAAGCGATACCGCTGCACCATCTAATTTAGGTGTAGTTACAACTGCATCTGTGCCATAATCGGGGGCTTTGTCTTCGTTTGCAAAGACTTTTTGAAGGGAATACATAGGGAAGGGGTGCTTGAAACGACTGTCCGTAGCTGAACCCACTTCATCTGTATTTATATTTTCAACAAGCCTATCATACACTTCATCTGGTATGAGAGGGCGACCATTAAAATATGACTCGCGACATTTCGTTAAATATGCTCTTATATCTTTATTCATACATATATTATACTAAAAAAATAAGGCGATGTCAAGAACTATTTTTTATCTGCTTATCCTGTTCTCATAATCTGCGTTTTGTTCGTCCCACCAGTGTGGCTTATCTCTGTATTTCCAGTCGGCAAAGACAGCTTTATCTTTGTGGTAGAACTCTCGGTAGGCTTCGACTGCACACTCTCGCTTGCAATCATCAGGCATTGCTTGGGCAAATGGTGTAAGTCCAATATCGGGGAGTTGAATTTCGGGTAAAGATAAGACCATCTCGACAGATTTATGCACCTTGCCATATCGATAGGTGTATTCATCTCCCAACGCAAGGGCATAACAGTAGAGCCAGTCATAGTTTGACTGTGAACTCCTAGCCCAGATGGTACAAGGGTGATTGTACATAGTAGGAAGGTAAGGGA
>MDSV01093491.1_pt1 | contig 11030 bp, 4 predicted proteins | sample 810851 | NCBI WGS metagenome assembly MDSV01 (sample SAMN05326640, study PRJNA326480) | marine metagenome | isolation source: seawater | place: Atlantic Ocean: North East | collected 2012 | reverse complement strand
TATTATTTGTTTGTTGATATTGGTTACACCGCGTTTTACAGCGCCTAATCCTAAACCATTACCACCAATCTTCCCCCTCGTCTTTGTACCCTTTGTACCGCCCAAGAGCATACCACTTGTACCGACTTCTCTTACTTGAATGTTAAGTGTACAAAGAAGTTTGATTTGTCCGAAAAACGACAAATCAATTGTTTGTTTTTGTATGATAGTGTCAGGCGCTGTTGTAGTATCTTCGATAACCATCCCCTCCATTACATCAGATATTACACCTTCAAGTCCTGTGTCGATATTCATTAACACAAGGTCACTGGTCGCTTCAGGTAAATTGTGTCGTACCTCCATCACAGTTTTTGTCGCCCCATCGTAATACAAGGTATCACCCGGCCTTACATTTGTAAGTCTCGGATGTCCGTTAGATGTTACACGACCTTTTTGTGTTGCATTTGCTAAGAGGATTTGCCGTCCTAATCTCTTCGCACCTTGTTTGGTGTTTACTGTGATGTCTTTGATTGCAGATGTTTGTTCTATCATCGTGCCTTCAGCACCCGCTTGTTTTTCTGCATCGTTGATAATTGCATGTGCTGTGTCGTTCAAAGCCCTCGATGCACCCTCAACAAGTATTCTGTTTGGCATGTCATCTATAGGGTCTTCTTGTACATCACCCACGCGATAATTTTTATTCACAACTTTTTCCGAATCAGCAAATTTCATTGGTACATACATCAAGTTACCAAATTTATCAAACAACGTCATACGTTTGTCGTGTCTTGAAATAAATTTCAATGCTGTACCGAGATTGACATTTCTAAAGTCGCGTGCTACATACCGTGTGGAATGATGGCGGCGATTTTGTGATGCATTTGTAGCAGCAAGCGGCGGTCCAATGTTGATAGAAATGTTTTCTCCATTAGTGGCCTTGCCCATTAACAACGCTAAATCTGTAGTTCTTAAACCAACGTCAATAGGGCTGGCAAAATGCACTTTATCACCCGAAAAACCCACATCTGAAATTCGCTGATTCTTCATATTTTGAAGAAACAACGTTCTACCTGTCGTGCTGGTAGTGTTGCTGGAAGGTGCTAACCGTTGTGAAATCGCATCTGCGTTGAACAAAAGGTCAGGTTGATTTGAATCTGAAATTTTGTCATCGCTATAGAACGGGTTACCGGTATAATTGTGTCCGGGTGTTAAATTGTGGGTGACCTGTAGAGATGATTCCCCTTCGACAATTTTGTATTTACGTTCAGGTGTGACCTTGAATGTTGTCGCATTGTTCTTCTCTATAGTAACTTTGTTCTTTCCATCCATAGTCACTTCCACGCGAGCATGATGGATAGCGTTGTCCACGAACACAGGCTTACGCACGTGGTCCATGACTTCATTGACATTGGTGCTGAAACGACCTACGGTTGTGTCAGTAATCAATGTCATAATGCATCACTAACAATTCCATCTCTTGAGTGCCGCACCTTTCGGTGTCATCTTACCCTTCTTACTTGTCGGTCCTTTCACACCTGACATACGAGCGCAGAATGATTTGCGTCGCTTGGCCTTCTTGGAACCGGGCTTGAGTTTACTTGGCTTGGTCGTGACGGGTGGTTTCAGATTCGCGCCTGTCTTACGCTTGGCGGCGGCTCGACCCTTTGCATTCAGTCCACCCTTACGACTGTGTTTGTTTGGGTTGTAACCGTGGAATGGTTTCTTCTTCTTCGCCTTGAGAAATTCAAATGCCATCTCACCCGGAGTACAACAATCACAAAATTCATCACTCATCAAATCACCCTGACCATCTTTACTATCGTGGGTTTACCACCCACTCCTTGTTTCTTAGAACGCTTGCGTTTGGTTGCGGCACGCTTCTGTCCTTCTGTCATAGAGCCGCTTGTCTTCGGAGTCTTACTACTGACCTTTACACTCGGTCTGCATTTAGGATAGCCCTTACTATCCTTTTTTGCTTTGGAACGACCACACGGTGGGTGTTTCCCATCTTTGTCCTTACGTGATACGTCCACCCATTTTTCCTTGAACCATCGGTTCAAATTTTTACGGACAAAAACTTCAGTCATTTCTTCCCCGCCCATGCGTCGCACACGTGGTCGGCGCGACAATTGAAATCGTACCACTTACAATAACCTGTCATCGGGTCATCTGTTTTCGATGAATCCCATGCTTTACAATTACCGCATTTCTTAGAATCAGTGGCCTTCCTATAATTAGGGGCATCTTTCTTGGCCTTGATAACAGCCCATGCATCTTCAAAGGAAATCATTTCTTCTTCCCCTTTTTCTTCTTACGGAATTTACCCTTGCAGTATTGTACTGCCCAAGCGTTTGCATAGGCCGATGGATAAACGTCAAACTTACGTTTTGCCGCCGCTTTTCCTTCAGGACAAAGTTTCTTCTCAAGGTAACCCCAAGCGTCGTCCATCGGCATCATGCAGCATCACCACTATGGTCTGATGAATTGAAGGACACATCTCCTTTATGGCCTTTAGGATGCAAAGACTGACTAAACCTTGGCTGAACGTTGTAATCTGCACGTGTTTCTACACCATCATCATCAACTACAGTTCTACGTCGAGCGGCGTCTGAACGGTGATGTTGTAGTGTATTCTCGCTGATGACCAATCGACTGACTGTGGTTCCGATTGTTGTCTTGTCAAAGTCAGCCATGCCCGAACCGAGTAGTTTCGGTCCCTTACCAACAGGCACGCTGTCGCTGACACCCGGTACGATTCTGTACACAGGTGCGTAAGGTGGATTCGTATCAGGATTAGTACCACGCATGTACACAGATGATGCACGTGCATTCGGCATCTCGTAAGCGAATACGCCGTACTTACCACCTGCTGTAGCGCCATAGGCTGTCGAACCATATTGAGGCGAACTACTGTGTAGTGAGTTGTTTGGACGGAAAATCTCAACGTGTTGCTTGTCAAGCATACGTACAGGTCGCACAAGGAATTTCACACTCTTGTCGCCGTAGTTTGTTTGGCTTAAGACAGCAGGGAATGCCGCTGTTTCGTACGGATTACTTGTCTTGAATCCGGCTGTACCGCTGATACCATACTTTGTGCCGAGATAACCTTCTACTTGTTTTGTTTCTTCCGTCGAAAGAGCGCGATTAAACATCACTACTTCTGCCATTTGTCCTGTTAATTGGAAAGACCCTACTTGACCCAAAATGGGTGTGTTAGATGTGCTAGACTTTTTCGTAAATACCGCACTAGATGTAGCGGCAGAAGTACCGTTCACAGATAATGTCTGAACTGTAGTTCCTCCACCTGAGCCATCACTACCTGATATTTTGAAAGTGACAATAGAGGGTGTATTGGGTACTACGCTATCAGTAGCCGCACTGATTATTGTTTGAGCAGAACCTGTTCCAGTTCTGACTTGCCAGTAGTTATCTGAGCCACTCATCTTTGCATAGAGTAACCACCCTGTGTTTGAAGTATAGTTGTTGATAATACCCTGATATGTACCTGTATCTGAATCAACTGTGGCGACTACAAACACTGTCATGTTGTTTGGATTTAAGTCTGCATTAAATGGTATTGCAAGTTCATCATTACCATCAAAGTGTACATGTGGTTGGTTGTTAAAATCTGTGTCCGATGCTACAAAACTCGGTTGGTCACTCGCTGTACTTTGTGTAGCGTGATGACCGTTTCCTGATGCATCATTCCATTGTGACACAGCCGCAGTATCAACGAGGTCCAAATCATCGGCTTTTAACCAAAGAGCCATACCTGATGTTGGAAGTGCTGTCCAACCTGTGTCATCAATATGTTTGAGATAGTTACGTGCCTCAAGAATATACGTTCCACCCAAGACGGTGAATGGATTGGTGTGACTGAAGCGCATAACACCACCTTGCGGCTGACCCGCAAAGGTAAGGTCTGTTAAGTCGTAGTGAGCAAGTGTCTGCGAGCCTGATTGTAGACCACCTTCCAATACGATACGTTGTCCTACGTTGCGGTCGGTGTGGAGGCTGTGTGCTTCTGTGTTAATGACAACAAGATTTGCTTCAGTGGCTTGGTCGTTTTCAGCATCTATACCGATACGTGGTGACGAGCGGCTGATTGGGTCCTTGTGTGGTGATGTGCCTGAAATGGTTTCTATTCGGTCGCTGACTACTGCTTCGGGTTTCAACAGTCCATCTTCAGCAATATCCAATTTGTTACTGATACCACGGGTAATTTCATCTTCTTGTAGAGTATCGTTTCGTGGTCTGATGTAACCGTCAGATACGGGCGGCTCGGCTGTGTTGTGAGATAGCACCAAACCGGTGGAGCGGGTAGGTTCGTCAAGTGCAGTTAGCACATCTTCGTTGAACATTGTCGGGTAACGCACACCACGCCCGTTACCCATATCTCCAATACGCATCGAACGAGTTGGAGCAAACACATCAACTAATTTGTCAGTGTTGTTATTGTTGTCATCGTTCATCGTACCGCCAAATCGTGGTAGTGTGTAATTACTTGACACACTTACCGTAGTACCGTTCCATGCAACAACATTCTTCATGTTGAAAATTGGTTTCTCGTCGTTCAAAATTCTCTCAAATGGTGTTCGACCATTCGTTCGGTCATACTCATATGCGTTCCCGCAATCCCATGCGGGTCTGATACCAAAACCACGAACGGGGTATCGTCTAACATCTTCACCACGTGTGTTGCCCCACCAATCTACAATGTAGTAACCTGCGATTTGGTCGATTGTAGAGAGGTTCTTTCCTTCGCCTTCGCCCCACCAATCACGTGCAACGTTGTTTGTATTTCGTAGTGTACGAACGGGGCAACCGAACGGTCGTGTCATTCGACGCCCTTCACTGTATCTAACTTGCCACTCTGATTTATCACCAGCAAGCATACCACTGAAGTTGGTTTTTCGTTCCATTATACCAACGTAAGTGCTTGGGTAAGTTGCATTTGACAAACCCGAACCACCTGTGTAAGTCCAAGTTTGTGTTTCTTCTTGTACGAGCGGTCCGTGTTTGTAACCTCGTACAAATGTAGTACCGCTGCTACCACCTGCGTTTGCTTCCACAAACCCTCGCGCACCGTACATGCTCCATTGTGGACGATTGTACGGTTGTCTCAAACCATATCTGTAACCGAATGGTCGTGGTCTTGTGCTTCCGCCACCACTATGTGTGGATGAATAATCTGCTTTGGTAATGCCACTTGATACAGCGTATGAACCATCATCGTCTTGGTCTGTCCAAACAGGTGCATTGTAGTCATATTGTTCAGGATATGACCATGCTGTAGATACATACGCATATCCATCCAAACGACTTACAAGAGGCCCACCGCGACTTCCACAAGGCCAAAACTTGTTGAGCATAGTTTGAGTTTGCGCGTCACTTCCATCGAATTGCCCACCTTGATATGCGAGTCCACTAATCGCATGAGTAGCATTGCCCTCAAGTAACGTACCATCCCCACCAACAAAAATTTCATCACCAACATTGATTGTTGGAATATTCTGCTGTGCAATTTGTATTTGAGTGGTCGAAGATGCGTATACTGTTCCTACTGCTTTTCCATTGATAGTAACGTATGTACCTACCGATATAGCCGCACTTACTGTATCATGTTGAATTGTGTGTAGATGTCCGGCTGTAGTTACACCTGTAACAAGTGTTGGTGAACCCGCGTTATTGATGTATCTATACGACGGTTTGGGTGTTTGAATAAGCAACCCGAATGGACCCATGCTCGCATAGTACGTCCCATCATGGTAGTGAATTGTTTCAAAATGTTCAGGCATCATGTTGTATGGTTTTGCATCTACAGCACGGTCACTCGCAGGTGTGGCCCAAGTTCTACTACTGTCACTGTAGAATGTATGTGGACGACCAAGATTCGGATGCCAAAGAGAAAGGAATGCATCGGCCATGTGGAGAGAATTAGTATCTCGACTACCTTGAAGCGTCTGCGGTAATGTGCGTGTGATGATGCTTGTTTTTGCATCAGTGAAAATTGAACCCGCTGGTTTGAAATCATACGCACGTGTCAAACGTATCGTCATACCTACTTCCAAATTAGCATAGAAGGTGTCGTCTTTGTCGATACCTGATATTGCTTCTATAGCAAACACGTTAGCGGTGTTTTTTACACCTACTTCTACACCACTACGTATGGTGTATGATTTAGATTGTCTTCTTCCATTATTATCAATATACTCTAATTTTTGACCGAAATACGGCTCTTGCATGAAATTTCTTCCATCGTCAACTTGAACACCCGTAAAGGCGGAATTGGCTGTCCATGCTGATTTACCGTTTACATCAATATCAGTAACCACGGCACTTGGATTCAAACTTCGGTTTTCCAATATTGGTGAATAAATATCAGGATAAATACTCGGATAACCCGCGAGTGTCAATTGCGATGAAATAGAACCATAATTTGCTCTACAAAATTGATAATAGTCATCAAAGCGATATATCGACAAATGCCTATGACCTACATCATCAGTAACACCACTCCCTATACCAGTTTTGTGAAGTATTGACCACCACGGGATGTTTGTTGTAAATCCGGGTGTGGAGTTTGCGAACATACCGGGGTGGTATGGGAATGAGTTGGCGCGTGTAAACGCAGGTGATTCCGTGCCTTGCACACCCAATGCGTTGTACGTGAGAAGAGGTGGTATGTTGGTAAATTGTGAGCCGTGGTCAGGGTCAAGGTCAATCATTAGTTCATTGATGAACACCTCGCACCCGCGCACATCGGCCATCGTTGCTTCGGCCAATACAAGAGTCATCGCACCAAGTTTACTTGCATCAGCGTATGCTGTTTCAGGTTGCTTAATACCAATCACCAAAGCAACCTGTTGGTTGGTGAGTTCTTCGACGGACCCATCCGGTAGTGCAGTAGCACCACCATTTTCGTGGAATCCTGTTAGTTGTGAGGTGTGTAGATTTGGCTGTATGACAATTTGATACGCACCAACTTCTGATGGGTCGGGGAAGTGATTGTCGAGTGTGTAATTAGCGGCGGCTTCCAAAACAATGGTATGCCCACCCTTGCTATTGATGACACCTGCTTGTCCTTTTGATGCTAAAATTCCATATCCATCGTGTCGAACCTTTGATTCAAACATCAGGGTAAACGCACCTCCGTGTATGTCACTTGGGCCTGATGGTGTGGCAGTTAGAGAACTGAAATTCATAGGCGGGTCGTGACCGGAGAATTGGTCTGTAACAGTTGATGCTACAGATGCTTTGAGCGTCGTTTTACCTTGTGCATCCATCAGTTGTTTTTCCAACAATGGTGTCGTAGATGACCGGCAAGCGCGGTGTAAGTCGTACACGGCTTGGTATGCAGGGTGTGCCCAATGACCCGGTAACATAGCCATCGTCGGTGTGACGTAGTGATGACCCATGCGTGGGATTGGCATTGGTGTCATCTTTGGCTTCTTGTAAATCTCATACGCAGGTGTTTGGAAGGTTAGAGTAGCGCCACTACCTGTGCCTGTGGGCGCTGCGGATAATACAAAATGTGTAGCATCTGTAATAGACGCCACATATTTTCCTGTTCCTATATTGGTTCCCGACACAAGCATATTGACTCTAATTGCTGTTGAAGAAGAGTGAGTAATGGTTGTTGAACCTGAACCATATGAACCACCACCGACAGTGAAATCAGCCACACCGTCGAAGTATTGCGTGTGTGCCATATCAGGACTTGACCCACTGACTTCAGCATGGTCACGTAGCCTTCGTGCTGCGTAGAACCTACTGCTACCTGCGGGTGTGTAATACGAAGGCACAACCTTGAGTGTAGTAATTGACCCTGCTACCAATGCATCGAAATCCGCATCTCCTACGCATCCTCTAAATTCAGCACCGCTAATGCTTGTGTACGATGCTACACCACCACGACCTGTTGTTGGATTGTACAATCGTAGGAATCTACGACTATCGTTCATTTCAGATTCACCGAATCCTGTAGCAAATAATGTCGTGTTAATTGATGCGTTGACAGTAAGCGTTGTTCCTGAATACGTAGTGGCGGTCAAGTCGTTGTTGACAACACCCGCTGAATGTGTGTATGTTGTTGGATAACGATGTGTATGTGTGTTACCTGATTTTGTTACATGGAAGAACAATGTACGGTCGTGGAGTTCATACGATGTTTGTAGAGGTTTGCTGTCCGTTGCATTTTCCCAACCACTCTTTTTGACATCGGGGAATGCAACACCTGAAGACTCTTGACTAATGTGTTCCCAATTGTGATTATCAAAAGAGGGACCAAGACGAGGACTCAATATACTGTTATTAAACAAATGCTTGACGCTCGCATCCATACTTGGGTGTAGCATCCCACCACCACCAATTGTTTCTGTTTGGTATGCTTGGATTGGGTCAAATCCTGAACGAACAATGATGTTACCCGGTACACTGTCAGGATTAGGCAACTGAACTTTGAGGTTTGGTGAAATACCACTGTTTGCAATTGCGGGGGCAAGCCCCTCTGTTCCTCGGTCACTGATGGTTCTGAAGCCACGAATAATTGTACCAAACGGTGAACCACCCTCTACAATGTGAACTTGGCCTGTATCGTCTTGCACTTCAATTTCTTCAAACTGTATATCCTCGTTTGGAATCATCATCACATTTCGTAGTTCATCAGGGTGGCGAGCAGCGAGTTGTGGGTGCGACAATTCTTGTGCTTGAATTACAGGGAACATTGCACTGTTTGTTGTTTCAAAGGAGAAGCGACAGTTACCAAGTAATTCCTCACCCATTACATGCGGTGTGTTACTCAATACTCTTGTTACCCAAGGTACAGCACCAAGACCACGTGCGTTGGATGCAGGTAAGGTGAGGTTACCACCATCCATGCGCTTCCAAACAACGTGTTCGACACTGAAATTCTTGGCAGGGTTATTCTTGTAGGTATCATAGCCGTTCACATCGCCAATCCAATATGCGTTGTTGTCATCAGATGCACCGTATCTATCTCCAAGACCTGCACCGCTTGACCTTTGTTCCCAACCAAGCGCGAGGTTTCGTTCTACGCTTCCTGTTCTTCCGGTGTAAGTTTCCAAATGCCCTGACCCCGGACTCTTATCATAATCAAAGAACAAGTCACCAATGTGATTCAAACACGGTTCAGCGTTGAACAACGAAGAATCAGCAGATACAGCCGAATGTAATGTGTATATTGCATTGAACGGACTGGCATCTGCATCATTCAAATCGGCTACTGTGGGTAACGATGTACCTGTAGCAATCAGCGCCTCAACATTCGGCCCTGCTGTAGCAGGTGCTGTAAATCGGCTTGGGTCATGTATTCGCTCATTCCATTGAGTTGTTCCCGCGAACGTGATAGCCGTAGCCGCTGCTACACCTGCGGTTGTTTTGCTGACAACTGCAAGCCAATCACCTGTAGATGTGATGCCATCGCGGTCACGCTTGGCAATCAATGGTAACTCGCTTTCGTACGATACAACCAACATTGCACGACTGTACAATCCTTGCGGGTGGTACATTGTTGATGGTAATTCAAAGTTGGTAATGTCGTAATGCTCGGGTGTGTATTCTACTACACCGTCGTGAGAACCTGCTGTGCTATCACTGTACGAACGGTAATGGTATGCGTTGGTTGAGTTAGCAGTATATACACCTTCAGAACCCGTGGCTGTGAAATCACTCAATCCTCTAAATACATGGAAATGATATGGTGCTAAAATTAAACTCGCATGGCTTCTATTGTATTCAAACCCATCAACCATTGGAGTCGCTTCAGGACTGTTCATCATCGGATATGCTGACGGGAGATGACTCAAGACATTCAAACATGAAGACGCCGCACCGTATGGCGAGAAGCCGAGTTTCGGATGCCATGCGCCCTTACCCGCCGCATACACACGATTTGCTTTGTAGATTACATCGTTGTCAGCCAACGCAACAAGTGTCCCGCCGCCAACAGTAATTGAATCAGGTGACGTTCCTATGGCAGTAATTGTACCAATCTTGCTTCCATCTGCTTTGTAGATAACTTCACCAACAGAAAACAATGCCCCTACAGCAAAATTTGTGTCCATAGCACCGGTTGTATTTACCCCATAACCAGCACCGTTGTTTATTTGAATGGCTTTGTAAATTAGTTCACCACTTGCAAGCGCATACTTTGTTCCAGCACCGATTGTTAATTCAGTAGATGTAATGGCTGTAACAATACCCAATGCGTTGCCCGAAGAATTGAATGCGGTGTCATTAACAGCAAGATGTGCGCTAATATCCGTTGTGATAGTCATAGCAGTTTGTGTACCTGCTGCATATGAAGTAGCCGTCGTTTCTGTTGTACTCGACACAGGTACAGTCGTACCATCGGTAATCGGTAGTGTGTTGAGATACGAGTATCGCTCACCGGCCCAACCCATCGCACCAATTGGTCTTGTACGGTCAATCGCATCCATTAGACCATTGAAGTGGACTTGCGCCATGTGGTCACGTGCAGAATGATTGACGTTGTTCATACGGTGTACACCTGCTTTTGTCCATACACCCAATATTACTTCAGCACCGGGGTCAGCACCCAACGCAGGGAATGAAAGTGTATTTGCTGCTACAGTTTTTCCTCTACAATGTTGGTCAAACGTATATGCATCTTCAAACAACGGTAAACCTGAAATTCGATTGGGCGCAAGATAAAATCTTACAAACCAATTACCACCGCTTTCGTAAACTTCACGACTGTGATATGGTGCGAATGCAGGGTAAATTAATTCAACGGGGTCCGTAGGCATTCTTCCACCTATTTGTGTTCTTAACCAACCACAAGCGGGTAATTGTTCTCCTGTTGCTTGATTTGTTACAGGCGCTGAAATATGTACGTCACCGCTTGCTGTTAAAATTGATGTAATGGTTTTGCTACCTGCTTCAGTTTCATCTATTGGTACTAACGTATGATGGCTATACAACGATGCATTTGTAGTTAAAGATACCCAACCTGTACGGTCTTGGCGCATCGCATTACCCATAGATGGCATAAATGTACCACCCATAGC
>MDSV01006294.1_pt1 | contig 11030 bp, 11 predicted proteins | sample 810851 | NCBI WGS metagenome assembly MDSV01 (sample SAMN05326640, study PRJNA326480) | marine metagenome | isolation source: seawater | place: Atlantic Ocean: North East | collected 2012 | reverse complement strand
TTAGAATCATTCTAAATTGATTAATAGGGGATGTCAATGCTATTGTGTTAAACTAGCAAACATGACAATGATTCTCATTCTTAAAAAGAAAATATGAAGCTGCCAATATCTATTTTTGAAATTTATAAAAAAATAATTTTTATGCTGCCTCCAGAAAAGGCTCATGAGGCAAGTCTGTATATGGCTGAATTAATCTATAGCTCTTATTTAAAAAATATTTTGAAACCAGAAAAGTGTAGTCAGAACCAGAATATTATGGGAATTAACTTTGTAAATAAGCTAGGTTTAGCAGCTGGTTTTGATAAGAATGGCGATTATATTAATTTTATAAGTAATATTGGTTTCGGATTTATAGAATTAGGCACAGTAACACCAAGGGCTCAATATGGAAATCCTAAGCCAAGAGTTTTCAGGTATATTGATGATGAGGCGATTGTTAATTCTCTAGGCTTTAACAATAAAGGTGTAAAGTATTTAAAAGATAGACTATCTTCTTTCGATCGAGTAATACCAATAGGTATTAATATAGGAAAAAATAGTTCTACCTCTTTGGAAAAAGCTCATGAAGACTATGAGTACTGTATGAGTGAAATTTTTGACTTAGCTGACTATATTACATTGAATATTTCCTCGCCTAATACAGAAAAATTACGGGAACTTCATAGTGAAACAAATTTAGATTTATTCCTAAATAAAATTAAAAGGAAACATGAATATCTTATAAAGAAAAATCATAAAAGAGTTCCATTAATTCTGAAGGTATCGCCAGATATGAATTTAAATGATTTGGAAAAATTTTGTAACTTAGTAATTAATTATGAAATAGATGCTATCATTGCAACAAATACTACGATTGATAATGAAGTTCTCAAAACAAATTCTTATAAACCTAATGGTGGTATAAGTGGAAAACCATTATTGAATAAGTCAAATGAAATGATAAAAACAATAAAGAATTATGTTGGAAATAAAGTAAAAATCATAGGCACTGGAGGAATCACTTCTAAAGAGTCAGCTATGAGCAAACTTAATTGCGGGTCAGATCTGTTGCAACTATATACTGGATTAGTCTATAAAGGTATGGGCTTGATAAAAGAAATAACTGATAATATCAAGTAATTATTTAGGAGTCCATTTCCCAAAAGCTTCGCCCGTTGGTTGTGATGGCGAAGATTCATTAGACTTACTCTGCTGGTCATAAACATACTGTATAAAATCTAGAAGTTGTTTCAATATGTCGCCTTGATCTGCTTTTGGTATCCCAGAAGTTGATATAATTGAACCGACAACAGCAGATAGGTATTGAGCCGCTAGAATTGGATCTTCATTGGCAGGATCATGTTTGACAAGAACTTCTTGTAATCCTTTAATTAATTCTGGCTTTAAAACAATCTCTGTCATATCATTAAACTATAGTCTTTTCACTGACTAAAGTATTACATATTTAGCTATGATGCAACAATTAAAACAAAGTTATACAATTAAAACATTTGATGTTGGCCCAATGGCTAATCTCATTTATGTGATCACTGATAATAAGACTAAGGAGTCTGCGTTAATAGATCCTGCCTGGGATATGACGGAGGTTTATAAATATATCGATAGCAATAGTCTTATTTTAAGAAAAATTCTTTTGACTCATAGCCATCATGACCATGTAAATGCTGTTGATGAAATTCTATCATCTTTTGATCCTGAAATTCATATTAACAAAAAAGAAAAAAGTTTTTGGAAAAAAAATTATGATAATTTTATAATTAACTATGGCGGAGATTCTATATATCTAGGTGAAACTGAAATAAAATCATTACATACACCTGGACATACGCCAGGATCTACCTGCTATCATGTTGGTAATGACCTAATCGCTGGTGATACGCTTTTTGTTTTTGGCTGTGGTAGGTGTGATCTGCATGGTGGAAATCCTGAAGAAATGTTTGTCACTCTAAAAGATATTAAAACATCATTAGATCCTAAAACTATAATTTTACCAGGACATAATTATTCTATCAAAAGGACATCAACGCTGAAGGAAGAAATAGATGGAAATCCTTTTATGAATTTTAATGAGCTAGGTAAATTTGTAAATTATAGGATGGTATTACATGACAAAATTAGAACTTCACCCTATGGTCCGGTAAAAGAATAATTAATTTATTTTGCTTTGGCGCGTAATTTATTAAAAATCAATGTTGATGCAGTTGATATCATTTCACCTTTAATATCGTCTTCTCTATCAGAATTACCCATCATATTGTTTTCATCAAAAGAGTAATCACGATATAATGTTATAGAATCTGACAAGTTTTTTTCATTAGGTAAATTTATCTCATACTCAACATCATAAATTAATTCATATTCATTCACTCTTCCTGAGATGCTCATTGAAAGCTGCCTCCTATTAAATCTCTCAGATAATATTAAAATTCTATGCAATGATTTATCATTAGAATTAGTTACATTTATTCCTGAATTCATTAGTGTTTCGTTGATGGAATTAACCAACAAACTATACTGATTAGAATAAACTGAGATCTCATTCAGTGTCGGTGGTAAGTTTAGGCTTCCTCTAAGTGTATATCCACATGAAGTAATTAAACTCGTAGAGATTATAACAACAAAAATAGATAATTTATTTTTACTCTTAGATAACATAATTCACTAATTTTCCTTTCACATATATAACTTTTTTTATATCCTTATCATGTATATATTTTTTTAATTTTTCATCATGTAAAATTGAATCTCTAATTTTTAACTCATCTTCGTTTACATCAATAATCATCTTGCCTCTAAGTTTACCATTGATCTGAACTATAATCTCTTTTTTTGATTCCTCGAGAACTTTATGTTCAACTTCAGGCCAAGATTCATTCATCAGAATTGTTGTTTCACCAATTTCTGACCAAATCTTCTGTGTTATATGAGGTGTAAATGGCGATAGCATTTTTAATATAGCTCTGATCCCAGTGATTAAAATATCGTTATTTGTGTTTTTTTGTTGATAGTACTTAGTTAAGTAATTTAAAAGTTCCATTATCGAAGCGATTGCAGTGTTAAAGCTATTTCTCTGAAATATATCATTCATAACCTTTTTAATAGTTTTATTAATTTTCATGTTAACTTGATTATCAGTAAATATTTTTGTATCACTCGCTTTTTCTACCGAAGTGTTTTTGTTTAATATATTATAACTTAGTGTCCATAACCTTTTTAAAAATCTATGTGACCCTTCTATAGCAGTATCGGACCATTCTAAGCTCTGCTCGGGTGGCGCTGAAAACATGATGAATAATCTAATTGTGTCAGCTCCATATTTCTGAATAATGTCATCTGGGTCAATAGTATTACCCTTTGACTTAGACATCTTTACTCCACCTTGCAAAACCATTCCCTGGGATAGCAAAGATATAAATGGTTCGGAGTTATCAACTATTTTCATATCTCTCATAAGTTTATGAAAAAACCTTGCATATAATAAATGTAAAATTGCATGTTCAATTCCACCTATATATTGATCGACAGGAAGCCATCTTTTTTTTGATTCTTCCATCAAACCACTTTCATGAGATGATGAAAGGAAACGTAAATAGTACCAAGAAGATTCAAAAAATGTATCAAATGTATCTGTTTCTCTAATTGCATCTTTACCAGTATATGGACATTTTATGTATTTCCATGTTGGATGATTTTCTAGAGGATTTCCATCCTTTGATAAATCAATGTCGTTTGGTAATGTAACAGGCAGATCTTTTTCAGGAACCGGATAAACTGTGCCATCTTTATGGTAAAAAACTGGAATAGGACAACCCCAGTATCTCTGTCTCGATATTCCCCAGTCTCTTAATCTATAATTAGTTTTAGACTCACCAGCATTTATTTCTTTTAAATTATTTAATATTTTTAATTTTGCAGAGTTAGAATCAAGACCATTAAATTTGCCTGAATTTATTAATCTGCCCTCACCAGTATAAGCACTATCTGTATCTACAGAATTGTCATTACTTTTAATAACTTGTTTTATTGGGAGATTATATTTAATTGAAAATTCGTGATCTCTCTCATCATGTGCAGGGACAGACATAATACAGCCTGTTCCATAATCAGATAAAACATAGTTTCCTACCCAAATTGGCACCTCTTGGTTATTTATAGGATTAATTGCAATTAAACCAGTATCAATTCCCTCTTTATCTATACTGCTAACTGTTGCCTCTGAAACTTTGAGAGTTTTACATTTTTTTATAAAATTTTTAACTTTGTTACATTTAATGTCTTTCAAGATTTCATGATTAGGGGAGACAGCAAGGAAACTAACACCAAATATGGTATCTACTCTTGTCGTATATACTTCTAAACCATGCTTGGAATCTTTTATTTTAAATTTTATTAGGACACCCTTAGACATCCCAATCCAATTCTTCTGCATCATTTTAACTCTTGAAGGCCAGCCTTCAAGGTCATCCGTACTTTTTAGCAACTCTTCAGAATATTTTGTTATCCTAAGAAACCATTGGGGGATTTTTTTTCTTTCAACTTCAGCTCCTGATCTCCATCCTCTTCCATCAATAACTTGTTCATTAGCTAACACAGTTTTGTCAATTGGATCCCAGTTGACTTCAGATTCTTTCTTGTATACTAGATTCTTTTCAAGTAATTTAGTAAAAAACCATTGTTCCCACTTATAATATGAGGGATCAGATGTAGAAATCTCATTATCCCAATCATATGCATACCCAAGTCTGCTCAACTGATCTCTCATATGATCGATATTTTTTTTTGTCCACTCAGCGGGATGAATTTTATTTTCAATAGCGGCATTTTCAGCTGGCAATCCGAAAGAATCCCAACCCATTGGTTGAAATACATTCTTACCTAGCATTTTTTGTCCTCTAGAAATTACATCTCCGATGGTATAGTTTCTCACATGTCCAATATGTAGTTTGCCGCTAGGATAAGGAAACATACTTAAGCAGTAAAATTTGTTTTTTGAATTATCAAGATCCGTTTTAAAAGACTCATGCTTTTTCCAGAGATCCTGAATATTTTTTTCAATGTCCCTTGGTTTGTATTCTTTATCCATGATTTTTATTATTTTTCCAATATAACAACATAATTGAGAATATTAACATCAATACTGGATAATCTCCAAAATACATGTATGGTGTTACGCCTTTAGACGGGTATATGTCAGCATTTATCAGCCCCTCCTCATTCAAATCAATTTTATGAAGAATATCTCCGCTCTTATTAATTACTGCTGATATGCCAGTATTGGCAGCTCTTATAACTGTTCGTCTTGATTCAAGTGCCCTAGCCTGTGCAATCTGAAGATGTTGATATGGAGCCAGTGAATTTCCAAACCAAGCATCATTACTTACATTAATAATTAAACTATAATCTTCACTTGTTTCGATTAGGGAAGGGTAGGCTATTTCATAACATACTAATGGATGTAAAATTATATCATCATATGTGATTTCTGGTTGAGTAAAATCACCTGGGGTTAGATTTGACATAGGAATATTTAATATATCACTAATAAAGCTAAAGACACTCTCCAAAGGAGTGTATTCTCCAAAAGGGACTAAATGTCTCTTATTATAAAACACTTCATTTTCATTAAGTACAAGTATACTATTATATATTTTATTCTTGCTACGATTATAATTAAACACCCCAGAAATAAGATTCAATTCTCCATTAGATCTCAATAGATGATAAAAATCTTTATCTAGCTGATATATCTTTGGAATAGCAGTTTCGGGGAGAATGACTAGTTTGTTGATTTTATTATCAAATATTTCAATATACTTTTTCTTAATTTTGTCTAACTCAAGATCATTAAATTTGGTACCAAGATTAATATTTGGTTGAACTATAGTTATCTTTAAAGGCTTGGTTGCATCTATGGAAAAATTAGTGAAAATACTTGCAAGTAAATAGAATAGCAAAATACCAAGAGAGTATAGTTTTAAAAAATTCTTTTTTGATTTGGATGAGAGAACTGCTACGAGCATCATTGATATCATAACAATGATAAAACTAACCATAAGTGACCCAAATAATGGAAAAATATGTTTGAGAATAGTCCCTGTGTGACTGACACCAACTAAAAGCCAAGGAAAGCCTCCAAAAATATTTGATCTTATAAATTCAATTAATACCCATATCGATGCAACTAAAATTGGTGTGTCTAATCTATTAAGATTAGTATCTTTATTAACAAAATAGCCAAAAGGAATAAAAAACGCGCTTAAGAAAACAATAAATAAAAACGTAATAATGATAGAGATAATGAGATTTTCACCTCCATGATAATAAATGCTATTAAAAATCCATGATACTCCTGAGGCATATACTATAATTCCATATATAAATGATTTAAGTAAACTAGATTGTCTTGAGCTTGTAGATAATATATATAAAAAAAAAGTCAGAGATATAAATATCCCTAGTTTAAAGTCTATAGGAGCAAAAGCGGCGGTATATAAAAACCCTGAAATGACAATAATACTATATTCAATATATTTATTTTTTATAGTTGACACGATAGTCTTTTATACATTTTTACTTAATTTTATTCTTTTAATTTTTCGTGAATCTGCTGATAGAATTTTAAAAGAAAGATTAGAGACAGTTATGGACTCCCCATTAAGAGGCACTTTCTCAAATTTATTGATCAGAAAACCTCCAATAGTTTCTACATCACTATCGTTAAAATCAGTTAGGAAGTAAGAATTAAATTCATCTAGTGTCGTCAAAGCATCTATAATATAATCATCATGTGTCTGAGCAATGATTCTGGACTCAGTTTTTTTATCATGTTCATCGTCTATTTCTCCTACTATTTCTTCAATTACATCTTCAATAGTTACAAGACCAGATACTCCACCATGCTCATCAATCACAATAGCAATATGATTCCTACTAGATTTAAATTCATTCAAAAGAATATTTAATCTCTTGCTTTCAGGAATAAATACTGCAGGTCTTAGCAATTCATGTAAATCAAGATCATCATTATCATCATCAATGGATCGCTTTAATAGATCCTTAGCGAGCAGAACACCAATGATTTCATCCCGATTATCATCTATAACAGGAAAACGAGAATGCCCTGAAGATGCAACTTTTTTGATAATATCATCAATTTGATCTGCGATATCTATAACAGTCATGTGAGGTCTAGGTATCATTATATCCCTAACTTGAACTTCTGATACTCTAAATACACCTTCAATCATCCTCAGCGACTCATTATCTATATGACCATCTAAAACAGCATTTTTCAAAATACTTATCAGATCATTTTTGTTTTTTGGTGTGTCTTTGAATAGTGCTGCAATACTATCCAGCCAATTACTTTTATTAGTTTGCATAATATGGATCGGGGTACCCTAAATATTTCATTAACTCTCTCTCTTTTTCTTCCATCAAAAACTTATCCTTTTTTAATTTGTGTTTATAACCTTGTATATGCAACATAGAGTGTATGACCATATGAGCCCATCTGCTATCAATATCTTTATTATACATGGCTGACTCTTTGTTTACGATATTGGGGCAGATAATAATATCACCAAGAATATACTCTCCTGTCTTTAGAAATGAATTATTAGGAAAAGATAAAACATTGCATGCTTTATTTTTATTAAAGTACTTTTTATTAAGTTTCATGATCTCATTCGATTTAGATAATTTAATTGTAACAATTGATTCTTGCTTATTTTTAAAAGCCATATTTGCCCATTTCTTAATTTTATAATTAGACGGCATATAAATTTTTATATTATCCTTTATAATTTTTATAGTGAGCAAATTATTTTTTGCGTCTTTCATATTCCTTAATAATATCTTTCACAATTTTATGTCGCATTACATCACTTGCTTTAAATTTAGTAACAAATGAACCTTTCACATTTGATATGAATTCAAGACAATCTTTTAGTCCAGATTTAACATCCCTGGGTAAGTCTACTTGGCTAATATCTCCTGTTACAACTGTTTTTGAACCATACCCTATTCTAGTTAGAAACATTTCCATTTGGGCAATTGTGGTATTCTGACCTTCATCTAGAATTATAAAGGCATCATTAAGTGTTCGACCCCTCATGTATGCTAATGGAGCTATCTCTATTACCTTTTTTTCTATCAACTTGTTAACTCTTTCAAAACCTATTATTTCATAGAGTGCATCATAAATGGGTTGCAAATATGGGTTAACTTTTTCAGATAAGTCACCAGGTAAAAAACCTAATTTTTCTCCAGCCTCAATAGCTGGTCTTGCTAAGAAAATTTTTTTAACTAAATCTTTTTCTAAATAATATACTGCTGATGCTACAGCTAGAAAGGTCTTTCCAGTGCCTGCAGAACCAATTCCAAATGTTAAATCATTATTTAAAATTCCATTGATGTATTCTGTTTGAGTTCTAGATTTAGGTCTGATAGTAACTTTTCTACACTTGATTATAACCTCATCATTATGTGCCTTTTCCTCATTATCAGATAATAAATTATTACTACTACTATTCATATACATGTGTAATTGTTTTGACGTAAGTTCCTCCTCACTAGAGATATCATATAGTTTCTCAATCAATTCTGATGTCATAGGCACAATATCTTTATGTCCCTTAATGATAAATGTATTTCCACGATTCGAAATTTCAACATTCATATAGGATTCTATCTGTCTTAAGTTTTCATCTAAGAGCCCGCATAGATTCGCTAGCCTGTCATTATCTTGTGGTTGTAAAACTAAATTTTGGTGAGTAATTTTTTCAGTCAAAGTATTTTCTGCTCATAAATTTTATCTATATTCATGGATGACTTGCTTAAAGTTCCATGTAAAGTATTACCTCTTATTTCGTCAATAATTATTTCTACAAAGCGTCCTATAAGATTACCATTACCTTTAAAGTTTACAACTTTATTATTATCTGTTCTCCCAAAGACTTCATCATCTCTTTTTACAGATACCCCTTCAACAAGTATGGGCTCTATTTTTCCTAGCATTTTTTTTAAATACTCAGTTGACTGATTATTAATTAATTTTTTCAACTGATCTAGTCTTTGTGTTTTGACTTCATGGCTTATGTCATCTCTCTCGAGTGATGCAGGTGTTCCAGGCCTTGGGCTATATATAAAACTATACGCATCACTAAAGTTTATTTCGGATATAAAGTCCAAAGTATTCTGAAAATCTATATCTGTCTCACCAGGATAACCAACTATAAAATCTGATGTAAGATTAATGTCTGGTCTAATTTTTCTAACTTTTCTTATAATATTTTTATACTCTATTATTGTATGTTTTCTCTTCATTTTTGAAAGAATCTTGTCTGAACCCGATTGAACTGGTAAATGAAGGTTATTTGCCAACTTTGGATTACTATACTCTTGTATTAAATCATCAGAAAAATCTATAGGATGAGAGGTTGTATATCTGATCCTTTCTATGCCAGGTATTAATGAAACATGCTTAATTAAATCAGCAAAAGATATATGTTCGCCATTAAAGTTTTTAGATTTATATGCGTTTACATTTTGACCTAAAAATATTATTTCTTTAACACCACGATTTGCTAGCATTTGAGACTCATAAAGTATGCTATCTAAGTCTCTATTGAATTCTTCACCTCGAGTGTAAGGCACAACACAGAATGTACAATATTTGCTGCATCCTTCCATTATAGACAAGTAAGCAGAGATATTATTATTAGAAACTTTAGGTAGATAATCAAATTTCTCAATTTCTGGGAAGCTCACATCAATTTCTACCTTTGAATTATTTTTTAGAATATCTTTGATCATTAAAGGTAATCTATGAATAGTTTGTGGGCCAAAAATAATATCTATCTCAGGCGCTCTTGAACGTAGTTGCTTTCCTTCCTGTGAAGCAACACAGCCACCCACAGCGATTAATATATGTGGATTTATATTCTTTAATTTTTTCCATCTACCAAGCTGATGAAATACTTTCTCTTGAGCTTTTTCTCGAATTGAACAAGTATTTAACAGTAAAATGTCTGCTTGCTCATAATCGTTAGTTTCGACCATTTTTAAATTTTGCTTAAGAATATTGCCTAATTTATCAGAATCATATTCATTCATCTGACAGCCATGAGTTTTTATAAAGAATTTTTTATTTTCCAGCATTTACTCTAGAACGGAACATCATCATCTTGGTTAGCAGTTGTGGTTTGATTAAAATCATCATTATTTTGTGATTGGTTATCAAATTGCGTGTCACCCATTGAGTCGGCCTTGGACCCAATAAATGTAAAATTATCAGAAATAACGTCAGTGGAGTATTTTTCTACACCATCTTTGTCTTGCCACTTTCTAGTTTGAAGACGACCTTCAACATATAATTGTTGTCCTTTTTTAACATACTGACCAATCGTCTCAGCAGGCTTATTAAAAAAAACAACCCTATGCCATTCTGTTTTATCTTCATAGGCTCCTGATTCTTGGTTTTTGAATTTTCTATTGGTAGCTAAGGATAAATTTAATACAGCATTACCGCTAGGCATATATTTAACCTCTGGATCAGATCCAACTCTTCCTAACAAAATCACCTTATTTACTGACATTTTTTTTCAACTAAAAAGCTCATGATAAGTCCTTAACTATACATTATATTTTATCATACGGATAGGGATAATTTGAGAGAATGTATAAATATTAAACGATTTTGAGATCTCGTTATATAGATAGATATTGCTTTTGTGGTATAGTTATCCTACAAATATCAAATAATATCCTATAGCAAATAGGGGAAGTTGAGGTAAAAAATTGATCATTAGTGATCTGTCTTTGATGTAGAAACTTATCATGACCCAAATTATAGCGCCAGTAGATTGAAAATATATATTATACGGATAAATGTTTAAATTTGTACACAATACTCCAGTCAATACTAATAAACTACTTAACCACTTTAAAATTGTTATATTCATAATTCTCTCATGTAAATGATTTAATTCTAAGTATTTGATGATATCATTTCTTTTACTATGAAAAAG
>MDSV01151152.1_pt1 | contig 11031 bp, 8 predicted proteins | sample 810851 | NCBI WGS metagenome assembly MDSV01 (sample SAMN05326640, study PRJNA326480) | marine metagenome | isolation source: seawater | place: Atlantic Ocean: North East | collected 2012 | reverse complement strand
GCGGGCTCCGGAGACGCGGCTCCGGAGACGAGCCGGGAGAAGCGGAAGCGCGAGGCGCGCCTGGCGTTCGAGGACAGAGCGGCTCGCGAAGCGCTGGAAGCGCGCGTGCGGTCGGCGCTCTCTCGATCCCACTCGGTCCGCACGCAGGAGGACGAACGGCTTCTGCGCGAGCACGCCTCCGTCGCGAGCGCGCTGGAGGCGCGCGACGCGCGGCGTCGCGACCGCAAGACCGAGAAGGAAGCGCGCGCGGAGGAGCGCGAGGACCCCGCGGAGCGCACCGCGCGAAACGTCCAGGCGTTGGTGCGCGCGATTCGCGACGCCGGGTCGTTCGTGCTTCACACGGGCGCGGGGTTCAGCACGGCCGCGTGCATTCCCGATTTCCGGGGCTCGAGCGGCGTGTGGACCATGCGCGCCAAGGGCATGGACGTGCGCATGCCCCGCTTCGAGCGGTGCGCGCCCACGAAGGCGCACATGTGCGCGGCGGCGCTGCAAAGAGCGGGTTACCTGTCGCACGTGGTGACGCAAAACGTGGACGGCTTACACGGCCGCGCGGGGACGCCACCGGACGCCGTCTCCGAGCTGCACGGCACGGTTTTTCGGGAGAAGTGCGAGAACGAGGCGTGCGCGGTGGCCGAGATGGCGCGCGACTTCGACGTCACCGCGCACAAGCCGCACGACGGAAGACACAGGCACAAGACCGGCCGCTCGTGTCCCGGTTGCGGGGGCGACTTGCGGGACGTCGTCGTGCAGTTTGGCGAGCGCATCGACGACGACGTCTTAGCGAGAGCCACGGAGGCATCGCGCGACGCGAAGCTGTCGCTCGTCATGGGCACGTCACTGAAGATTCCGCCCGCGTCGCGCCTTCCCCGGCTCTCGGAAAAAACGGTGATCGTGAACCTGCAGTGGACCGCCGAGGACAAACGCGCGGCGCTGAAGATGCGCGCGCGGTGCGACGACGTGATGGCTGCCGTGTGCGAATCGCTCGGGGTGGCGGTTTCCGAGTACGACCCCGGGGCGGACGCGATCGGCGCGCGGGTGCTTGCCGCCGGCGAGACATTCGCCAGGCAAGCGCGTGCGGGAGAACCGGACGTCAAAGTCGCGGCGTTAACGTCCGGGAAGGGCGGCGTTGTCCACGCGCTGATGTCCAAACGCGCCCGCCGGATGAAAAACCTGAGCGTGCCCAAACCGACGCGCGACGGGTCCGATGACAAGTACTAACATTCTCGTATCTACGCGTACTCATACAGTATACCGTCGTGTTATGCTCCTGATACGGTACTCATCGATGAAGGCGTCCACGCGTGGCCGCGACCGTAGCGACACGTAAAGGTTTGTACGGCGACGAACGCGCGCGCGGACGGCAACGCGTCACGCTCGATTCCGGGTCGTCGCGCTCGCCTCTCGCGGCGGCGCCTCGCGCGCTTCCCTCCCACCTACTCGGGCCGCCGTTCCCGTCGCTTCGCTTCCTTCGCAGCACGCCCGAAGCGCAGCGCGCGCGCAGACGACGAAAAACGCCAGCGTCGTGCACGTCGCGACGAGCACAGGCGTCGAACGAAGCGAGCCGCGCGACGCCGAGAACGCGGAGGCGAACGCGACTCGAGGACTCGAGGCGCGCGAGCCTTCTCCTTCTCCGGCGCCGTTTCCCTCCGCCGTCCCGGCGGTCCCAGCGCTGCGTGGGAACGGCGAGCCGCTCCGCAGCGCGACGCGCGCGCGCAACGTCGCCGACGGACGCGCGTCCGTCTCGGTGGCGAAGACCTCGACGACGAGCGCGTCGCGGCGCGCGAACGTCGCCGCACACGCCGCGGCGGGGAACCTCGTCCGGTTCGCCGCGGGTTCGGCGGCGGCGGCGGCGGCGCCGCCTCCGCCGAGTATCCCCATGTCCACGTTGACGTACTCCAGCGACGCCAGGAGCGCGGACGCGACACTCGGCGCGGCGATGAACTCCACCGTCTGGTCCAACACGCCGTCGCCGCGGGCGAGCGGGTGTCTCGCCGCCGCTAGAGTCGTCGCCTCGGCGCTCGTCAGCGACAGGAAGTTGCCCCGTCTGCTCGCGACGCGGACGCGCACGGGAAGCACGGCGGGGGCGTCGCGGTCGCTCGCGCCGTGACTCGATTCCACCTCCAGCCGTATGCCGGAAAGCGCGACGCGACGCATGAGCGGTGCCTCGATCGGCGCGCAAGGTGCCTCGCGACCCAGGGTCGCGACGAGCGTCTCTCCGTCTCCTTCCAGTCTCGTGATGGGGACCGGGGCGGGGCACGCGTCCGTGGACGCGTCAGCGGAGACGAGCGCGCGCGAAAGACCGCTCAGCGCGAGAAACAGCGTCGCACAGACGCGATCGGCGCTCACGCGTCTCGAACGGGACGCCGCCATCGCGTCGACACCGCGGAGCTGGGTGGGACGTCTCGTTGTGGCTTGGTTTTCTCGGATGTAACGCTCGAGGCTGCGGAATATTTCTCCGCAAATGGACGGTGGACGATGCCGCCGCCACTGCGACCGGCGCGGCCGCCGCGCGGCCATCGCGTGTCTTCTCGCGCGATTCGTGCGCCTCGCGTGTCTCCTCGGCACGGGTACGCATCGCGATGGCGACGGCGGCGCGCGACGCGCGAGCGACGGCGCGCGCCTCGATAGCCGGTGCCACCGCGCGTCGACCGCCGAAGCCTCTCGCCTCGTACCGCCCGACGATCACGGTGGTGGTGCCGACGCTGAACGAAGCGGGGAACGTGCGCCGCGCGGTGGAGAGCGCGCACGCCCGCGTGTCCACCTCCGGTCGCGCGCCCGAGGTGATCGTGGTAGACGGCGGCAGCGAGGACGACACCGTCGCGGAGGCGCGAGCCGCCGGCGCGGCGGTCCTCTTCGCTCCGAGGGGGAGAGCCTCGCAGTGTAACGCGGGCGCGCGCGCCGCGAAGGGCGACATACTCCTCTTCCTGCACGCCGACTCCACGCTCCCGCCCGCGTACGACGAGCACATCGTCCGCGCGTTCGGGGACGGCGCGACGAACGGCCGGCGACGCGAGTGGGGCGCGTTCAGGTTCGCGCTCGGCGACGCGCGCGACGACGGCGGCGGCGCGCCGGCGCCTGGCGCGCGAGAGCGAGGTCGCGAGCGCGCCTCTCTGTACGATCTGGTGTGCGCGTCCCTGGCGGGCCCGCGTCGGCGGCTGCTCGAAGCCTCCGTGAACGTGAGAACCGCGGTGTTCCGGCGGCCGTACGGCGACCAGGGCCTGCTCGTGCGCAAAACGCGCTTCGACGATATTGGCGGGTTCGCCAGCATGCCCTTTCTGGAGGACGTCGAGCTGGTCGCGCGGCTGAAGCGATCGCCGGGCGCGGGCGCGCCGGCGATCATGAACGCCTCCGTGACCACCTCGGCGCGCCGCTTCGAGCGCGTCGGGTACGTGCGCACGTGCGTGCTGAACCAGGCCATCGTGCTGGGGTACGCGTGCGGCGTCCCGGTGGAGCGGCTGCGCGCCTGGTACGCGGCGGCGCGGCGAATGGGAGGCGAGAGTCGAGGCGCGACGCGCGCGCGCGGCGCGGTCGGGTCGCGGACGCGAACCGGAAGCGACGAGACGCGAGACGACTACTCATAGTGTGTGGGAATGTATAAGGTACGTGCATCACAGATCGCCCATCGCGTTCCGTCTCGACGTTTCGCGAAAAGAGCGCGCGAAATTCGTCATCGCGCGCGTTCCGTCTCGTCGCTCGACGGCGGCGGGTTCGTCTCGGCGCGCGAAAGCGGTTCGCGGCTCGCCTCATCAGTCCTCGTCCGAGTCCGAGTCGGCGAGCGCGGCGAGCTGCGCCTTGAGCGCCTCCTCCTGCGCGGACAGCGTGCCCTTAGCCTCGGCCACCTTGCTCGCGTCCGCGCTCTTGGCCACCTTCTTGACCAGCGTGTCGATCCCGCCCACCGCGGCGTGCGTCGCGCGCACCGTCTGGTTGTGGCTGGCGGTTTCCGCGCCGGGCTTGATGCCCTGCGAGTAAAACTTGAGGTCCTGGATGTTCACCGGGTCGCCCTCCACGAGCTTGAACTCGCGCGCGTCGAAGGAAGACACGTTCGCCCACTCGAACGTCTCGTTCGGAGTGTTGATTTCGTACGTCAAGCAGTGCTCGTTCGTGACCGGGCGGTAATCCGTGACGATGGCGTCGAACCAGCCGCCCTCGTCCGGCCAGAAGCGCTGCACGCGGCGGCAGATGAGCTCGTTCACCACCAGCGGCACGCCACCCGGTCCTTTCGCCTGAGACGCCGCGGGCGTCTTCGCCTTGGGCGTCTTCGCCTTCGCGGTCTTCGCAGCCTTCGCTGAGGGCGCGCCGCCGCCGCCGCCGCCGCCAGCCTCGTCGCGCGCGCGCTTCGCCGCCTGCGCCATCTCGCGCTGGCGCCACCCCTCGCGCATCGTCTTCACGCGCTCATCCTCCGAGAGCTTCTCACGGATGCGCGTGTGGTCATCGTTGGAGATGCGCAGCTCCTGCCGGAGCTTCGTCGCCAGCTCATCGCGCTCCTGGAAGTGTGCGAAAACGTCAAAGTGAGGGGAGGGCGTGTGCGCGCCGGTCAGCGTTTTGAGGCTCGAGGTTCCTCGAGCGTCCAGCTTTCGAGCTCCAAAAAGCGCCTCTCGTCGGCGCGACGTGTTGAGATTCGGGGAATAAAATGAATGGCGCGCGCGCTCCAGATCGAGGGTCTCACGGGTTCAAAAAGGCGACGCGGCGACGCGCACGCACCCACGACATGCCCGTGACGGCCGTGACCTTCATGAACGCCTGGTAGGCGTCCAGTTCGATCTTCCTGACTTGTTCCCCGACTCCCATGCCCATGATTCTAGTCTTGCGAGATCGTTCGATCGAAATCCAGTCGCGGGCCGGTCTACGCGCGGAGGTGAGGCAACCGCGGAGGGAACGAGTCGAGTCCCTTGCGAGCGCGTGGACGCACGCGGTCTTGAGTCGCGGGAAGTGTTCGCGAGTGCGCCGCCGAGACTGGCGTGCGCGACGCGTGAGCCTGAGGATAAATGCGACGACTGCGCAAATCATGAAAAGAGGGCGGCCTTTATTTTTTGATCGAGGTGCGAAAATGTGAGACTGATGAGCTACATACGGATTTTTCTGTTTCGTCAGACAGAATACCCATACGTGCTCATGCAATTGTTTTTTTAAGCGTAGGGTTTTGCTTTACGCGTATTTTCTCCGCCGTCTGCTGCTTATGACGGGCGTTCGCGAGCCGGGCTCCCCCTCTTTCCGTCGCGCAGTCCTTCGAGACCGCGTGTACACACCACCCCTAGGAGGACAAGATGGTGCGTGTTGCGTCCCCGGTCATCCACGCTCCAGACGCCGCGACGCGCGTTCGCCTCCGGCCTCGCGTCCCGCCTTCCGGCGCGCCAATGGCATTTCGCTGACGCCGTCGCTCTCGCCTCTTCCGATGATTTCGCAGCCCGCCGTTCCGGAGACCGCTCTCAAGCGTCGCAAGCGCGACGAGGCGTGGGCCGCCAAGAAGGCCACCGCCGATGCTGAGGCCGCGGCCGCGTCCAAGAAGAACTCCGAGGAGATCTTCAAGCGTGCCGAGAAGTACGTCAAGGAGTACCGCGATCAGGTAAGATTCGGCGAAACACGCCCGTGCGCGCTTCACACGAACATCGCTTTTCCCGACACCGGCGCGACGCCGCCCGGCCGCTGCGCGACGCGAGCGGACAAAGGCCGGAAGCGACCGACGCGGGGACTTGTAGAGTGATACGCGCGACGCCGCGCTCGCGCGGCTGCCGCGGCGGCGGTCGGCCGCCCACCCCCGCGTCTCCGCCGGCGCGCTCCGAACGCTCGCGCTGGCGGTTTAGGGCTTTGTGGCTGGTGGCGCGAACACTGGCGTACTCTCGGCTCGCCGCGCGCCGCCGCCGCGTGTGCGACCGCGCGGCGGCCGGATTCCTTTCGTTCGCGCGTCCGTGCGTCGCCTCGAAAGACGCGTCAAGCGTGTCCGCCCCTCCTGTCCCTCGCTCCAAGACCGACCGCTGACCCGCCTCGACCCTCTCGCCCCCCCGCGTTTTTCGCGAAAAACAGGAGGCTGATTTGGTGCGCTTGAAGCGCGAGGCGCGCGCCAAGGGCGGCTTCTACGTCGAGCCCGAGGCGAAGCTCATGTTCGTGATGCGTCTGCGCGGTCTCAACGACCTGCACCCCAAGACGCGCAAGATTCTCCAGCTCATGCGTCTCCGCCAGATTCACAACGGCATCTTCCTCCGCGTGAACAAGGCGACGATCAACATGCTCCGCAAGGTTGAGCCTTACATCATGTTCGGCTACCCCAACCTGAAGACGGTTCGCGAGCTGGTGTACAAGCGCGGGTACGGCAAGGTGAACAAGCAGCGCATCCCCCTCACCGACAACTCGCTCATCGAGCAGACCCTCGGCGAGAAGACTGGCGGCGCGATCATCTGCATCGAGGACATCATCCACGAGATCTACACCGTGGGCCCGCACTTCACCGCTGTCTCCAACTTCCTCTGGCCCTTCAAGCTCAGCGCGCCTCTCGGCGGCATGACCAAGAAGCGCCTGCATTACATCGAGGGTGGCGAGGCTGGTAACCGCGAGGACAAGATCAACGCGCTCGTGCGCCGCATGAACTAAAACGAAATGTTCGAAGGTTTGGGGTTTCTCGGGGGCGCGCCGTCGCGGTGTCGACGACGCGGCGAGAGTCCGAGAGACGAGGGGGTTTTTTCTCGCGGCGCGTCTCGGCGCGGCGCGACGATCAAAGGCACGACGCGAACGATTTAGCGGACACGTCGTGTCATGAAAGTCACGCGCGGAGCACGCCGCAGTTCTTCACCGTGTCTCGTCACGTAGTGCCGTCACGTAGTGCCTTTCGTCGGTTTTCGTCGCGCGCGCGCTCGCGCCGCGCGTCGCTCTTGCGCCGTCGCGACGCGAAACCGATCCACCGTTTTTCGTGTTCCAAAATTTCGCCACCTCCGGTTCTCTCGCACGAGAACTTCCGACGCGTCGTGCGCGGGAGCGCGTGGCGCGCAGTCTCGACGCGCCCCCTCACGCGGACATGCCGTGGCATCGCACGCCGCAGGAAGCGTTCGCCGAGGCGGGCGTCCGCGTCGAGTGCGACCTCGACGGCGACCCCGCGTACGAGTACTCGGTGGTACGCGTCGTCACGGGGCAGAAGCGGTCGGGGTGCCTGCGTTCGCTCTTCCGAGGAGGGCGGCTCGTCGCGCGAGCGCCTCGCGCCGCCGCGAGCGCCGACGTTCCCCGCATCGCGCTGGAGACAGAGACACGACACGCGCGCGGCGTCCCTGTCGGGCGCCCCCGCGACGCCCCGTTCGCCTCCGTCGCGTCCGCGGCGGACGTCGCGTCCCTCGAGGCTATGCGCGCCGAGCTGGACAAGACCTCCTCCGCGCTCGAGGAGGCTCTGGACGCGCGCGAGCGCCTCCGCGAACGGCGGCTCCAGACCGCGCGTGTGGGCGCCGGCGTCGCCGCGCTTCAGCAGCGTCTAGACGCGCTCGACGCCGTCGCGTTGGCGGAGGCGGGCGAGGAAGACGCGCGAGGGCGAGACGAGGGCGGGTCCGGCGGCGCGGACGCCGACGCCGACGCGGAAGAGCGCTCTCTCGAGCGCGCCGTCCACTGCGAGACCTTCTCCGGTGTTCCTCGCGTCGAGGGCCTCTGCGAGTCCATCGCGCGCGCGCTCGAGCCCGTGCGGGTCTACTGCGAGTCGAGCCTGCGCGATGCCGACGAAGGGAAGCGTCAGGTCGCGACGAGCGCGCCCGCGGGGGTCCCGGAACTCGCGCGCGCCTTCGAACGGAGACGCGGCGAGGCGAACGACGGCGTCGCATGAAACGAAAAAAAACTCTTACTTTGTGTTTGTGATGAACGCGTGTCGCACGACCGGGTCTCTCCGCCGCTCGCGCCGTTCGCGCCGTTCGCGCGTCACACGTCGATGTCCTGGAGCTTCGGCCCCTCTGTCTCGATGAACTCGCGCCTCGGCGCCACCTTCTCGCTCATGAGCAGCTGGAACGTCTGGTTCGCGCGCGCGGCGTCGTCCACGGTGAGGCGCTTCAGCAGGCGCGTCTCCGGGTTGAGCGTGGTGTGCCACAGCTGCTCGGGCATCATCTCGCCGAGGCCTTTGAAGCGCTGGATGGTCTTCGCCGCGCCCTCGGGCAGGCGCGCGAGGTGCTGCTGCAGCTGCGCTTCGTCGTAGCAGTAGGTGGGCTTCTTGCTCCCCTTGGCCTCCACTTTGTACAGCGGCGGCACCGCCACGAAAACCTTCCCGGACTCGAACAGCGCGCGCTGGTACCGGAACAGAAACGTCAAGAGCAGCGTGCGGATGTGCGCGCCGTCCACGTCGGCGTCGGTGAGGATGACGATCTTCGAGTACCGCAGCGCGGACTCGTCGAACTCGTCCCCTTTCAGACCGAGACCGAGCGCGGTGACCATCGAGGAAATCTCCGTGTTCTTGTACATGGACGCCTCGTCCTTGCGCTCGACGTTCAGGATCTTGCCGCGCAGAGGAAGCACCGCCTGGAACCGGCGGTCGCGGCCCTGCTTGGCGCTCCCGCCCGCGCTGTCGCCCTCGACGAGAAAGATCTCCGTCGACGCCGGGTCGCTGGACGAGCAGTCCGAGAGCTTCCCGGGCAGAGAGCCGCTGCGCAGCACGGACTTGCGCCGCACGAGCTCGCGCGCGCGCTTCGCCGCCTCCGCCGCCTTCTGCGCCGAGGACGCCTTCTGGAAGATGGACGCGAGCACGCTCGGGTAAAACTCGAGGTGCTCGCTGATCTGCTCGCCGATGACGCCCTCCACCACGCGCCGCACCTCCGGGTTGCCCAGCCGCGTCTTGGTCTGCCCCTCGAACTCGGGCTGCGGAACCCACACCGCAAGCACCGCGCTCAGGCCCTCGCGGATGTGGTCGCCGCCGAGGTTCGCGTCCGCATCCTTCAGGAGCTTCGCCTTGCGCGCCTGCGTGTTCACCGCGCGCGTCAGCGAAACCTTGAGCCCGTCGAGGTGCGTCCCGCCGTCGGAGGTTTTGATCGAGTTGGCGTACCCGAGGAGCGTGTCCGTGTACGCCTCCTTGGTCCACTGCAGCGCGCCCTCCACCTGCACGCCGTCCACCTCCGCGCGGAACGTGATCGGGTCGTGCAGCGCCTCGGAGCCCGCGTTCAGGTCCGCCACGTAGTCCTTCAAGCCGCCGGGGAAACTCAGCGTCTCCTCGAAGTATTCGACGCCGTCGACGAGCGCCGTCGCCGTCTTCGGCGCCGCGCCGCCGTCCTCCTCCTCCTTCTTCGCCTTGCGCGTCTTGAGCTTCCGCGCGGACTCCGCGCAGTACCGGAACTTGAACGTGGCGGTGCTGTTCAGGAACGCCAGCTCCTTCATGCGGCTCAAGATGACGTTCGGGTCGAACTCGCGCTTCTCCTTGAAGATCTGCGGGTCGGGCTTGAAGCGCACGCGCGTTCCTTTTTCGCGCGCGTCGGACGAACGAGACGTCTCCGCCATGGTTCCGATCGCGGCGCCTCGCGAAAAGGACTGCGAGTACTCCGCGGCGCCGCGCCACACCGTCACCTCCGTGGTCTCACTGAGTGCGTTCACGACGGAGATACCCACGCCGTGCAGGCCGCCAGAGACGTGGTACCCGCTTTCGTCGCCGCCGAACTTGCCGCCCGCGTGCAGCACGGTGAGCACCGTCTCGAGCGACGAGACTCCGGTGGCGGGGTGCACGTCCGTGGGGATCCCGCGCCCGTCGTCCTCCACGGAGACGAAGCCGGAGGGCTCGAGCGTGACCGTGATGACGGAGGCGTGCCCAGCCTGCACCTCGTCCACGCCGTTGTCCAGCACCTCCCACACCATGTGGTGCAGCCCCTTGGTGCCCGTGTTGCCGATGTACATCCCGGGGCGCTTGCGCACGGGCTCGAGGCCCTTGAGCACCTGGATGGAGCCGGCGCCGTACGTCTCCGCGGAGCCGGTCGCGACAGCCGCCGCCGCCTTCGCCGCGCGCTTCGCGGACTCGATGTCCGTGTCCGAGGAGGAGGTGGACGCGTCCTCGTCCCCGACCGCGATGGCGCCGCGCGACGCGAGCGCGTCGCCGCGGAAGCACCGCTGGCGGCCGAACGAGGCGGCGGTGGCCGACGCGGGCGACGGCGCCGCGAGGCCGAGCGCGCCGCGCGTGCTTCGGCGCGCGGCGCCGCACGACGCAGCGTCAGCAGATGCCAATCCCGCGCGGGCATCGAGCGCGACGCGCGCGGCGCGCACGAGCGCGCGCGCGCGCGTCGCGCCTCGAAGCGACATCGAGCCGAGTCCCGTGCGTCTCCCGGCGAAAAAGGCTCTCAGGTCCTCGGCCGCCGCTCCCCGTCGGTCCCCACCCGAGGTGCTCGGTGTCGCGAAACTCCTCTCGCCGACGTGTGGCCTCGTGCGCAGGTACATCACTCAACGGCGCGAGCGCATGCGTATCGCCGGCGCGCGCGGGTGTGCCGCCCCGGGGCGCCCCCGGGTTCGGGAGGGCAACCAGCGCTCTGTTCAAAAAAAAAAAGGCGAAAAAGGCGAACTCGATGTTTTTTCAAGACTCCTCGGACGTGTCTCGGTCCGAAAAAGAGAGTCGCGCGCGTGGCCCCGGCGAGCGCCGACGAGACTGCTGTTGATATAAAAACCGTCGCGCGCTTCGCGCTGTCGCTCTAGAAAACGGAGATCGCCGCGCGCCGTCCCGCGCGACGCGATCCCCGAAGTTGGTTTGGCTCCCTACGCGACCGGCCGCGACGTCGGGCGACGTCGCGCCCGGCCGATGATGTGACTCGACCACCCAGACGGCGGTGCGGGTCGATGGCGCGTTCGATTCGTTCGACGCGCCGAACGCGGCGCGGCGGCGAATCGAATCGACTTTTTAGTCGATCGCCGACTCGGCGAGCCGACGCGCTCGACGCGCGCGAGCGTCGAGGCGCGTCGCGAACGGCTCGCGTCACGCGGCGCGGGTGAGACGTACGGGGTGAGACGCATCGCAAGATGATACGAATACGTCTCGCCTCGCCTCACCACCCCGGTGCGACGCGAAGCGCGTTCACGCGCCGAGGGTGGGGAACGCGGTCGCGCCGC
>MDSV01146135.1_pt1 | contig 11031 bp, 12 predicted proteins | sample 810851 | NCBI WGS metagenome assembly MDSV01 (sample SAMN05326640, study PRJNA326480) | marine metagenome | isolation source: seawater | place: Atlantic Ocean: North East | collected 2012 | reverse complement strand
TTGAGCGATACATAACTCATCGATATTTACAAAATACGAAAGTGGGATCGATCGTCTTAGATTTTATTATTTAAGGAGGTTCGAGTGAAATTTGGATATTTTTGCAACACCACAAATTGGAGTCATAAACCCTATAATCAGTTACTGGAAGAAACTAAAGAGATTACAACTTATTGTGATGAAAATAATTGGAATTCTATTTGGTATACTGAGCATCATTTTAATCACGAAGGAATGGAGTCTTGCACTAATCCCTTGATGATGGGTGTAGATGCTGCTGCAAGAACAAAACAAATAAGAATTGGTCAAGCCTGTAATGTTATCACATTCCATAACCCTATAAGACTGGCAGAAGATATAGCATTACTTGATCAATTGTCAGCTGGGAGAGTTGAAGTTGGAATAGGTAGAGGAATTTATGGACGAGAAGCAATTAACATGAACAAAGAGGCTGATCTCAAAGACCAAGCAAAAAATTTTAGATTATTTGAGGAGTCATTAACAATTATGAAAAAAGCATGGACTGAGGAATTCTTTAGCCATCACGGAGAATTTTACACTTATCCATCACCAAATTTTGTTTGGCAACACGACATGAGTCCTCCTAGTGAAAAATTTTTAGACACTAAAACAAATGAAATTAAAAAAATAAGTATTGTACCAAAACCAAAACAAAGACCTCACCCACCAATTTGGCAAGTAGTCGATGGAGCAAGATCAATTGAATGGGCTGCTCAAAACGGTTTGAATACAATCATGTGGATACCTACTGTCAAAGCCCTTAAGAAAAGATTTGAAATTTATAGAGATGCAAAATCCAAAGCTGAAGATAGGGATGTACCATTAGGTGAGGGTATATCTTTAGTAAGAGACATGTTTGTTGCAGAAACTATGGAAGAGGCTGAAAAAATGGCAGGTGAACATATAATTAATTATATGAAATGGGTGTGTCATTGGAGAGGCTTAGGGAACCATATGGACCCTGGTGAAGAACTTCCTGAAACAAAACATAAATTAGATTTATTGAATTATGATTTCCTTCACAAAAGAAACTTATTATTTGGAACTCCTGAATATGTTGTTAATAAAATAAATGAATTAAAATCAGAATTAAACTTACAGCATCTACAAGTTTGGTCTAACTTTCCTGGTATAGATCATAAAGCTTGCATGAGAAGTATTAAACTATTTAATGATGAAGTAATTCCTAAAGTTAATCTAGATCCGTCAGATATAGAAAAAGCAAGTTAATGGATTTTCAATTAAGAAAGTTTACAAAGTTTGTTGATAAAACTTATATTGAAGGTGAAAAAAAAGCAAAGGAACCTGTTTTGCTAGTTTCTGTTGCAGCAGTATTCAAAAATCCTTGGCATGGAAAAGGTTTTGTTGAAGACTTAAAACCAGTTATATTAGATTTAGCACCAAAACTTGGGGATATTTTAGTTCCGGAACTTATAAAAGAAATTGGTTCACCTGAAAAAATATTAGCATATGGTAAAGCAGGAACTGTAGGATTAAATGGTGAGATAGAACATGCATCTGCTTTTATTCATACTCTAAGATTTGGAAATAAATTCAGAGATGCAGTAGGTGGTACATCTTATTTAAGTTTTACTAACACTAGAGGACCAGCTGGATCTAAAATATCAATCCCTATGATGCATAAAACCGACTCGGGTTTAAGACCATATTATTTAACCCATGAGTTTACTATTCATGATGCACCATTTGATAATGAAATTGTGATTGCTATCGGTGGAGCGTCAAGTGGTAGAGCGCATGCAAGAACCGGGGATAGATACCAAGACATGAAAGAAATGGGTTTAGATCCAAAATAATTAAATGTCAGGTAATTTTGATCTAAATCAAAATCATTACTTTTTTAAAAAAAAGAATTCTATTCCAGTAGTTTTTATACACGGTGTTGGTCTGGATCATCGGATGTGGGCTAAACAAATAAAATATTTAACCAATTTTTCAATCTTAACCTACGATTTATTAGGTCATGGAAAGACACCTTGTTTTAAAGAAAAACTAAATCTTAAAGATTTTTCTAATCAACTTTTAGATATTTTAGATTATCTAAATCTTGAAAAAGTGCATCTTGTTGGATTTTCATTAGGATCATTAGTAGCTTTAGATTTTTCATCTAGTTTCCAAGAAAGAGTAGAAAAACTTATATTAATTGGCACTACCTATAAAAGATCAGACCAAGAAAGATCCCTTGTTTTGGATAGGTTTAACCAAGCAAAATTAAATAAACCTATATCTAAACAGGCGTTGAACAGATGGTTTAGTAAAAAATATTTAGAAGATAATCCAGAAACTTATGATTTATTTACGAATATTTTAAATAAAAAACCTACAGATCATAAGAATTTTCTTAAAGCTTATGAATTATTTGCCAATCATTATGATGACTTTGAAGCCATAAAGAAAATAAATAGGAAAACTTTAGTGATGACTGGCTCTGATGATGTTGGTTCAACTCCAGCAATGTCTAAAGAATTGGTTAAAGACCTAGCTAATTCTAGTTATGTAGAAATCAAAAATTGCAAACATCTTTGTAGTATCGAATGTGAAGATGATGTTAATATGAATATTAAAAATTTTATCGATAATTAGATGTCAAAAATTCAACATTTTAAAATGTACATTGATGGCAAATGGGTTGACTCATCTTCTGGAAAAAAAATTAAAACATTAAATCCTGAAGATAATGAAATTTGGGCGACCGTTCCTGATGCTAATGAAAAAGACGTAGATAAAGCTGTTCAATCGGCTCATAAAGCTTTTGAAAATAATTGGTCTAAGCTTCACCCGAAAGAAAGAGCAAAATATTTAAAATTAATTGCTGATCAATTAAGAGCTAACGCAGAACATTTAGGTAAAATAGAAACAATTGATACTGGAAAACTTTTTAGAGAAACTAAAACTCAAGCAAACTATATAGCCGAGTATTATGATTACTTTGCTGGTTTAGCTGACAAAGTGGAAGGAACTGTAGTTCCAATTGATAAACCCGATATGCAAGTTACGACAACTAGAATTCCTATTGGTGTTATAGCGGCAATTATTCCTTGGAATTCTCAAATGCTGTTGACTGCTGTTAAGCTTGCACCAGCTCTTGCAATGGGTAACACTGTTGTAATTAAAGCATCTGAACTTGCTCCTGTAACTCTTTTAGAATTTGGCAAATTAATCGAAAAAACTGGCTTACCTAAAGGAGTAATAAATATAATTACTGGATTAGGTGAACCTTGTGGAAAAGCATTAACTGTTCATCCTCTCATTGAAAGGATCGCATTTACAGGTGGACCTGAGACTGCAAAGCATATCATTAAAAATTCCTCTGAAAATTTATCTCAAGTAAGTTTAGAGCTTGGGGGCAAAAGCCCTGTTGTTGTTTTTGATGATGCAGATCAAGAAAATGCACTCAATGGAATTACCGCCGGAATATTTGGAGCAAGTGGACAAAGTTGTATTGCAGGATCTAGACTTTATTTGCAAAATAAAATTTATGATGACTTTCTTAATAAATTAATAAATAAAGCTAAGAAAATAAAATTAGGAAGTCCTTTGGACAAAGATACTCAAATGGGTCCTTTAAACAGTTTTAAACAATTAGAAAATATTGAAAAAAATATTAAAGACACAATAAGACAAGGAGGAAAGGTAAGATGTGGGGGTAAAAGATCTACAGTTTCAAATAAAGGTTACTACTTTCCTGCAACTATAATTGAATGTGAGAATCATAATTTACCTGTTGCTGAAAATGAATTGTTCGGTCCAATTTTATCAGTCATGAAGTTTGATAAAGAAGAAGAGGTCATCGAGAAAATGAATGATAATAAATATGGTTTATCATCTGGAGTTTATACATCTAACTTTTCAAGAGGTCTTAGAGTTTCAAATGCTATAAGAGCTGGAATCGTATTTATAAATACTTACAGACTTATATCACCGATGGCACCTTTTGGAGGAATAAAAGATAGTGGATACGGAAAAGAAGCTGGAATCGAATCTATCAAAGAATACACAAGAATAAAAACTACTTGGTACAATTCATCAAATAAACCAATGTCCGACCCTTTTACAATGGGTTAATAAATCTAATTTTTAAAAGCGTGTTTAGCTGAAGGAAATTGACTTTTTAATACCTCGGATTTGTATTTTTTAACTGCCTTATCAATAATTTTATTTGTATTTAAGTATTTTTTTACAAATCTAAACTTACTTTGACTTAGACCAATCAGATCATCCGTTACTAATACTTGACCATCACAATTAACTGAAGATCCAATTCCAATAGTAGGAATTCTTAATTGTTCTGTAATTTTTTTTGCCAATCTAGTTTCAACACATTCCAAAACAACAGAAAAAATTCCTGCTTTTTCTAATAATTTAGCATCATTTAAAATTCTATTTCTTTCTAATAGTTTTTTACCTTTAAATGTAAATTTTCTATCTGTTTGAGGTAAAATGCCTAGATGTCCCATAACAGGTATTCTATTTTTAATTAAAGTTCTAATTATAGAAATAATTTTTTTTCCACCCTCTAGCTTAACTGCATCACATTTAGTCTTTTTCATAATTAATCTTGCATTTTTTAAAGCTTCTCTAGGTGTTCGAAAAGTATTAAAAGGCATATCAACTACCATTAAGGATTTATTAACACCAAGTCTTACACTTTTGGAATGATTGATCATAGTATCTATAGTCACTTCTTTTGTAGATTTATAGTTATAAAGAACTGAGCCTAAAGAGTCTCCAACTAATACTAAATCACAATGATTATCTAAAATTGAAGCAATATTTTTTGAATAAGCAGTTAAACAAATAATTTTAAATTTATTCTTTTTATTTAAAATTTTTTTTATCTTTTTGTTCATTTTATTCTAGTTCAATAGTACTAGGGGGTTTTGAGGTTATATCATAAACTACTCTATTAATTCCTCTAATACTATTTACAATTTTATTTGAAATTTCTTGAATAAATGTTTTTTTGAAATCATAAAAATCAGCAGTCATCCCGTCTTCAGATGTTATTGCTCTTAACAAACATAAGTACTCATAAGTTCTGTTGTCTCCCATTACCCCAACTGTTTTAACCGGTAGTAAAGCTGCATAAGCTTGCCAAATTTTATGGTATAGGTTATGTTTTTTTAGAGCTTGAATGAAATAGTAGTCTGCCTCTTTCAAAATATTTATTTTTTCTTTGGTAATGATGCCAGGCATTCTAATTGCTAGACCCGGGCCTGGAAAAGGATGCCGAGTGATTATTTCTTTGTCTAAATTTAATTCTACACCAAGTTTCCTTACTTCATCTTTAAATAAATATTTTAATGGTTCAACCAATTTTAATTTCATTCTTTTTGGTAAACCTCCGACATTATGATGTGATTTTATTTTAGAGGTTTGACTCCCAGTTACAGATTTACTTTCAATTAAATCTGGATATAGAGTTCCTTGGGCTAAAAATTTAACGTTTTTAATTTTTTTGGAGTATCTCTCAAAAATTTTTATAAATAAATTTCCTATTATTTTTCGTTTTTTTTCTGGATTTGAAATATTTTTAAGTCTATTTAAAAATTCTTTTTCTGCATTAACATAAATCAAGTTCATTTTTAATTTTTGCTTAAATGTTCTAACGACTTGTATTTCCTCTTTTTTTCTCAAAAGACCTGTATTCACAAATATACAATATAATTTTTTTCCAATTGCTTTATTTAAAAGCTGAGCAACAACACTACTATCTACTCCACCTGATAATGCACAAATCACCTTGTTTGTTCCCACTTTTAATTTTACTTCTTTTATAAGCTGAATTTTTTGATCTTTAGAAGTCCAATTTTTTTTCATTTTACATATATTAAAAATAAAATTACCAATTATTTTTTTTCCATCTTCTGTGTGTGTAACTTCTGGGTGAAATTGGACACCATATAGCTTTTCAATTTTGCTTTCCACAATAGCAAATTTAGAATTTTCACTCGAAGCAATAACTTTAAAATTTTTTGGTAACTTATAAACTTGATCAGCATGGCTCATCCAAACTTTTTTACTTTTTTTGTTAAAGAAATTTTTTATTAACATGCTATTTTTTTTCTTATAAATATTTGCAAGACCAAATTCTCGATTTTTTGATTGTTTAACTCTACCACCATTAAATTTTGATATTATTTGATGGCCGAAACAAATTCCTAAAATCGGAACCTTTAATTTTAAAATTTTTTTATCAAATAGTTGGTTATTTAATTGATAAACATTCAAAGGGCCTCCTGATAAAATGATTCCTTTAATATTCTTTTTAATTTGTGAAATCCTAACCTTTTTGTGACTAATTAAATCAGAAAAAACTCCTAGCTCTCGAACTCTTCTAACAATTAATTGAGTGAATTGTGAACCAAAATCAATAATTAAGATTTTGTCTAAATTGTTATCTAGACTCATTTTCTGGTTCTAAATTTTTTAACTCATCTAAAATTTTTTTATTTTCCTTACATAGTTTTTTACAAACCACTTTAAATCTCTCAGATAATTGTTTTACTTTTGAATAATTTGTGTCTTTAATACCAATCTCCATCAGCATTAAAATTGCTTCTTCATTTGTAGGGTCAATTAATAAAGTTGTTTCCAAATTTTTTTCTTCGTTTTCTTGGTCATCTTCTTCTTTATAAATTTTAGCTAAGTATAAATATGAATTTGCATGTTTCGGATCAAATACTATGCTTCTCTCTAATAAAAATTTTGCATCTTTATATTTTTTACTTTTATATAATTTGAGCCCTTCATCAAAATAATTCTCTGCTGTAAAAGAAACATTATAAAAACCAAAACAAAAAATTATTAGAATTATTATTTTACAATGTTTAATCATTAATATTTTGTATCACTTTTAATTATATCTACATTATGAACCATACTCTCATAAAATCCCGCTTTTGTTATTTTAACAAATTTAGGTTTATTCCTTAAATGTTTAATTTGCTTGGATCCTAAGTAGCCCATCGAAGATCTTAAACCGCCTATTAATTTATAAATAATACTGGCGACATCACCTTTATATTTTGCAAATCCATCTACACCTTCAGGAACATACTTGGATCTGTCTTTTTGTTTTGATTGAAAATATCTATCTGCTGATCCTTTATTCATTGCTCCAACAGATCCCATGCCTCTAAAACTTTTGAAGTATTTACCATTTCTTTTTATTATTTTTCCGGGCGTCTCATCTGTTCCCGCAAATAATGATCCTATCATTACTGCATCTGCTCCAGCAGCAAATGCTTTTGCTAAATCACCCGAATATTTTATTCCTCCATCAGCTATGATTTTAACTTTTTTATTTTTAATTCCATTCCTTACAGAAAGGATTGCACTAAGCTGCGGAACACCTATTCCAGCGACTAATCTTGTTGTACAAATTGAACCAGGACCAATACCAACTTTTATTATATCTACTCCTAAATTTAATAAAAATTTAGCTGCTTCTGTTGTAGCAATATTACCCGCACACAGAGCAGTTTTTTTATTTCTGATCTTTTTAATCAGTTGAATAATTTCTGAAACTTTCTTTGTATGACCATGAGCTGTATCTACTACTATTAAATCTAACCCCTCTTTTAAAATTTCTTTTGTCCTTTTAATTTCGTTTTGACCAGTTCCCACAGCTGCTCCAACAAGTAATTTTTGTCTTTTAACTTTTCTTATTTCCTCAATTTGTTTTTTTATTTCTAAATTTCTATGAATAACACCGATCCCACCTGCTTTAGCAATTGCAATTGCCATTTTACTTTCTGTTACTGTGTCCATTGCTGATGACAATAAAGGAATCTTCAATTTAAGTTTTTCAGTTAGTTTAATACTGATATCAACTTCAGACGGTAGAACCTCTGAATATTTTGGCGCTAACGTAACGTCATCGAAGGTGAGTGCTTCTTTTATGGGAACCATGATAATTTATATACGATTCCCTTAATATTTAAAGTGTCTATCGAAGTTTTTTACAAATAATAAAGCTTTCTTTTGAGTCTTTTCTGCTTGATTTTGGTTTAAAAACTTTCACTTCTTTAAATATCTTTTTTCCAAGCTCAATAATTTCATTAAATGATCCACCCATAAATATTTTTGATATAAAGAAACCCTTATCTGAAATGATCTTTTTTGAATAAATCATTGCCTCCATGCATAGTTCTCCGGTCTGAATTGAGTCTATGTTCTTTATACCAGTTGTATTTACAGCCATATCGGACATTACAATATCTGATTTTCCAGATAATAATTTGGTTATTTTTTCTTGGGTTTCATTTTCAGTAAAGTCTCCAATTATATGAAGTGTGTTCGAAATTTTTTTCATTTCTTTTAAATCTACTGATATAATTTTTCCACTTTTAACTACTTTTGACACATATTGTGACCAACTACCTGGTGCCGCACCAATATCAATTACTGTTAATCCCCCTTTAAATATCTTAAATTTTTCATCGATTTCGATTAATTTATAAACTGACCTAGCTCTATATCCCTCAACTTTAGATTTACGAACGTAAATATCTCTTCTCTGTTTATTTACCCAATTTTTAGAAATTTTATTTTTTTTCAATTAATTATTAAATCTTAAGCTTTTTTCTAAAAACTTACCTTCGAGATTTTCTATTTGTATTTTTATATCTTTGTTAATTCTCATATCTTCACCATCTTTCCATATACCTGCAGCTAAGTGCATTATTCCAATTTTGTAATTTGGTAAAAAAGGCTCTACAAATGTTTTATTAGTTTCGTCAAATTTTGGTAACAAATTGCTCGTTATCCAATTGCAATTAAGTGGTAAAAATTCTGTTTTTAATTCATCAATATAAACTGACATATTTATAGCTAATCCCTCGGATCCAAAAATATTACCAGCTTTCAATGTTTGTATTAAATTATTTTGCCAAGAAGACCATCCAGGAGAATTAGCTTCTAACGAGAAAACTCCAATATTAATATGAGGGGCAAAAGCTAGTTTACGAGCTTTTGAATATCCAATTTTTGATTTTATTGCATGTTTAAAATTTTGAGATTTTATAATAGCTAATTTACCAAATAACCAATTTACTTTAGAAGTAATTTTATATCCTGGTCCGATAGTCTGAGTAATTCCTAACTTTCCATTTTCACATGCTTTAAAATAAAGTTCTACTGATTGCCAGTCGTTAACCCATGCATCACAATCTATCCATAAATACTTATCATAATTTGGAAAATACTTTGGTAAAAAAGCTCTAGATACCTGGCTTTTAAGCCATTCATTATCTTTTACTTTATTAATTGGAACTTGAATATCCCACACTGCAGGTTTTACCTCATCAACTTTTTTAAGTAATAGTTCTTTTTGTTTAGCTTCTAACCCTGCATCTAAAATACAAATAGCTATATTATCACTTTGTTTAAATTGTTTTATAGAGTTTATTAGCTCATCTAATAAAGGGTAATAATTTGAATCTGCTAGTGAAACAATCACATTTTTTTTCATTACAGAACATCCTCAAAATTATCTTCTTCATTTGAGGTTATATTTTTTTCTTTTTTAATCTTTTTAAAATGAAAATAACTAATTGGTATTAAACAGAGATATATAAAACAACTTACAGCTAAAATCTTAAATGTATAAACTAACAAAGCACCAAAAAATAAAACTATTCCAAATAATAGAAATTTTGTCATTGTCCTAGGTATAACTATTTTTTTAAATGAGTATGTTGGGATTGTGCTTATTAATAATATTGAAACTACAATAAAAAACGATGGCACTAAATAATCATAATTAATTTTAAAAAGAAATTTCTCTAATCCACTGAAACTTAAAATAAGAGGCATTAGTACAATTATTCCACCGGCAGGTGATGGCATACCTTCAAAGAAATTATCTTTCCAAGATGGTTCTTCATCAGAATTAATATTAAATCTTGCTAGTCTTAAAGCAACACAAACTACATATATCAAACATACGAACCATCCTAATTTGTCTAAATATTGTAGGTTCCAAAAATACATTATCAGAGCAGGAGCAACTCCAAAACTAATAACATCTCCTAAAGAATCTAGCTCTTTACCCATCTTTGAGGTTCCTTTAATTAATCTAGCTATTCTTCCGTCTAGACCATCCATCAAACCTGCAAACAATATTGCAATAATTGCTATCGCAAATCTTCCATCTATCGCAAACTTTATTGAACTTAAACCAATACAAACACCTATTAAAGTTATAGCATTTGGCAAAATTATTCTTGTTTTTCTATCAGAAACAATCTTAAAATTTTTATTCGGACTTTCCATAAACTATTTTTTAGCTAATAGCGTTTCTCCTGATATAGCTTTTTGACCAATCTTGACCAAAGGAAGATAGTTTTCATAATAAATGTCAGCCCTACTTCCAAACCTTATCATACCAATTCTTTCTCCTTGTTCTAACTCTTGATCTTTATTTGACTCACAAATAATCCTTCTGGCAATAAGACCTGCTATTTGTACAACAATAATTAAGTTTCCATGAGTATCTTTAATCTTATAATAATTTCTTTCATTATCTTCACTAGCTTTATCTAAAGAGGCATTAAAAAATTTGCCCGGTTTATATAATATTTCTTCTATTTTTCCTTTACATGGTGTTCTATTCACATGACAATCAAACACATTCATAAAGACACTAATTTTATTAAATCTTTTATTTTCTAAACCTAATTCTTTAGGACCATCAGTTTCTTCTACTTTTATTATTTCACCGTCAGCTGGACTTACTAAATAATTGTTATCTTCAATAATAACTCTTTCAGGATCCCTAAAAAAATAATAAACCCAAATAGTAAGAACTATTCCCACTAATCCTAAAAAGTTACTAAAGCTATAAAAGATAATTGCTAGTATAATTGCTATTATTATAAATTTATAACCTTCTGGGTGAAGTTTTGGAAATATTTTACTAAACATGTTCTATTAATTGATAATTTTTGATTAATATGTATATAAAACACCGAAATTCAATTAATA
>MDSV01243904.1_pt1 | contig 11032 bp, 3 predicted proteins | sample 810851 | NCBI WGS metagenome assembly MDSV01 (sample SAMN05326640, study PRJNA326480) | marine metagenome | isolation source: seawater | place: Atlantic Ocean: North East | collected 2012 | reverse complement strand
TTATGGGTATGGATGGCTTTGTCTGGTGGACAGGAGTCGTGGAAGATCGAAATGACCCAGCCAAACTTGGTAGAGTTCGTGTTCGTTGTCTGGGTTTTCATACAGAAGACAAAGTTGATATTCCTACAGAAGCATTACCTTGGGCTCATGTTATGCAAACTATACATGATCCATCTATGCAAGGTATGGGAACAACACCGCCATTTCTTGTTGAAGGAACTTGGTGTGTAGGTTTCTTTCGTGATGCTCATGAGAAACAACAACCCATAATAATCGGAACACTTCCTGGCTATCCTCAGCTTCCAGAAGATATTGGTGAGGACACTTCACCAGAGGCTTTAGAGGAATACAGAAAGAACAATGAACTTGTAGGTTTTGCTGATCCTAATTTTAAATATCCACAATATCCAAATGAGAAGTCTGGCCACACTCTTGGTGAGAGTGATGTAAACCGTCTTGCAAGAGGTGATGGTGATTACATACACAAAGTCATAGAAGAGAAACAAACTATAGCAGAAAACTTTTCGGAAGTAGAAACTGCATTCTCCTCAAACTTTGAACTGCCTGTAGAAAACAGCGTAAACTTTTCAAGGTATCCTTTCAACCATGTTTTTGAATCTGAGTCTGGTCACATAAGAGAATATGATGACACATATAATGAAGAAAGAATACAAGAGTATCACAGGTCTGGAACATACTATGAGATAGATGCTGGTGGTAATAAGGTAGTTCATGTTATTGGTGACAGTTATGAATTTATTGCTGGTTCTAATTATGTAAATGTAAAGGGTGATGTAAATCTGACAATAGACGGTAACGCTGAAACTCTGGTAAAAGAAGATTATAATATCAGATGTAAAAATCTGAACATTGAAGTTGAAGAAGATTTTGATACAGTTGTTCTTGGAGATACCACACAAAGGTATGAAGGAATACTTAAAACCACAGTATTAAAAGCAGCGTCTGTAAGATATGACGATACCTTTGATGGAGTATTCAAAGGAAATGTAACTCAAACCTATGGTGCCAAAGTAGATACTTCAATCACTGGAGCAGTAACGGAAAGATATGGTGAAACACTAGATCGTTCTATAGTGGGAATACACACTGACATACATGGTGCAGAATATAATATTAATTCTACAACAGGTGGTATTAATATTAATTCTAATAATACTATATCACTATTTTCAGCAACACAAACTTTTAGAGCCTCTAGTGGTATTACATTAGATGCAGCTGATGTTAATCTTAACTCTGGTGGAAGTAGTGATCTTGCGGCTCGTAAAGGTGACACTGCAGACCAAGGTGATGACCCAGCTGGTATTTCTGGTTCAGATGGTTCAAATGTAATTGAAACAGGTTCTGCAACTGTTAAGATTGGTTCTGCTGATCCTGGCATATCTGAACCATCAGTTGCTGCTTCTACTTTATCAGTTACAGTTATTGAAGATGTACCAGTAGAAGAAAGAGTAAAAAGACAAGGATCAGATAATACTGAAAAAAGTGGAACAGGTGGATATAATCCAAATATTGATGGCGACTATCCAGTTGTTGCTGTACCACCAAAGAGAACTGGTGAAGAGGTTGTAAAAATTATTGAGGATAATGGTGTTGATGTTGTAGAAGAACTTAGCGTATCAGAGCAAAGACAAGCATTAAAAGATACAACAGATACAATAGAGAAATTTTATCCTGAGTTGGCTGATACACCAGAAGGGGAAGAAGTGATAAACACTGAAGACCCAAAATCTTACGAATATAAAGAAGAGTTACCACCAACAGATTCAGATGGACTTTTTGTTTCAACAAATCAAAATCAAAATCAATATAGACAATACTTGGGTATTTTAACAACTGGAAAAGCATTTGGTGATGTTTTTGATGAAAGTGAAATAACTGACGAAATAAGAGAAAGAAATCCAAATAAGTATTTTCCAGATGACTATCGGATAGTTCAACTTAGAGGTCTTCCTAGACTTAAAATTAAAAATAATGCTGACGTAAATTTAGAGGGAGTAAAACCAGAGATACTTGCCATCGCTGAAAAGACAGCAATTGATTGGGGAAAACAAATAACAATTAACTCTGGACTTCGCACACCATCAGAAAATAGAAGATGTGGTGGAGCATCCAGTTCTAAACATTTACTAGGCGAGGCATTAGATTGTCGTATGGTTGGAACTAAAGCCTCGGAAAGAGTAGAGTTTGTAAGACTTGCAATTAAACATGGTGCACAAGCTTTTGGTTTTTACAATCGCTTTATTCATATTGACTTGGGCCCAAAACGTAATTGGGGAACAATTCCTAGTTATTACAGGAGTACTTTGAAAACTGGAAAAATTTCACCTTATTTAAAAGGATAGGTGGCGTTACTTTGTTATGTTTAAACTTATAAATAAAACTAAATCAGGAGTCTGCATACATGGCGATTTATGACGCACAATTAAACAACGGATCTACGCGTGGTGCTAGAGTATATTCAGACTTAGATTTATTTTTTGGAAAAAAATCTTCTGATCGTGATGTAAGTGTAGTAACAGATGTTCAAGCTGTAAAAAGGTCTATTCGTAATTTAGTTTTATTGAATACATATGAAAAACCTTTTCATCCAGAAATTTCATCTGGTGTGAGAGATATGTTATTTGAACTTATGACTCCAGTAACTGCAGTAGTACTTGCTAGACAAATAGAAAATGTAATTGAAAATTTTGAACCAAGAGCTAGGCTTACTAATGTTAGAACAATTCCAAATTATGATAGAAACTCTTATGCAGTCACGATAGAATTTTATATTGTAAATACTCCAACTGAGCTGGTTGATTTAACAATACTTTTAGAGAGATTACGATAATGGCACAACTACAGGTAACAGAATTAGACTTTGATGATATTAAGGAAAACTTGAAAACTTTTCTAAAGGCACAAACAAAATTTAAAGATTATGATTTTGAAGGTTCTGGTATGAGTGTTCTTCTTGATACTCTTGCTTACAATACTCACTATCTTGCATTTAATGCCAACATGACTGCAAATGAAATGTTTTTAGATTCTGCAGCCCTACGTTCTAGTGTCGTATCTCATGCTAAAATGTTAGGTTACGAAGTAAGTTCTTCAAAAGCTCCAGTTGCAAATATAAATGTAATTGCTACAACCAGTAATGATACATTAACAATGCCTGCAGGAACTTCTTTTAGTTCTTCAGTTGGTGATACCAATTATTCTTTTGTTACAATATCAGATATTACTAGTTCTAATACTGGTGGTGTAGTTACTTTTACAAATATTCCTATATATGAAGGAACATATATTACATCAACATATACAGTTGATACTTCTGATGCATCTCAAAGATTTATACTTACGGACGAAAGAGCAGATATAAGTACACTTACAGTACAAGTTCAAAATTCAGTAACAGACACAAAAACAATAAGTTATTCTAAAGCAACAGATATTACTCAACTAACAAATTCAAGCACCGTTTATTTTTGTCAAGAAGTTGAAGCTGGAAAGTTTGAAATTTATTTTGGTGATGGAATAGTAAGTAAAGCTTTAGAAGATGGTAATATATTAACTTTAAAATATATTGTTACAAATCAAACTGCAGCAAATGGTGTTGAGTCTTTCACTTCACCTTCCTCTATTGGTGGAGCAACAGCCATTACAGTACAAACTGTAGGTCGTGCAGAGGGTGGATTAGAACCAGAAACCATAGAGTCAATTAAACTAAGTGCACCACTTAATTACGCTTCGCAAGGCCGAGCAGTAACCATAGAAGATTATAAAATTTATGTTAAAAAACTATTTCCAAATGCAAAAACTGTTTCTGTTTGGGGTGGTGAAGATGGAAGTTATGATGTATCCACAGGAGTTTCATCTACACCAGAATATGGAAAAGTTTTTATATCAGTTAAATCTACTACAGGAAAAAATTTAACATCAGTTCAAAAATCAAATCTTGTTGCAGCTTTAGCTCCATACAAAGTTGCCTCAATTACACCAGTAATTGTTGATTCTGAAACTACAAGTATTATTCTAAATGTCACTGCACAATATAATAAAAATGCTACAACATTATCACCATCAGACTTAGAGACTAATATTTTATCAGTACTTAGTAATTATAACGAAGGTTCATTACAAACATTTAATGAACCATTTAGGCATTCTAAAGTATTGTCGTTAATAGATAATAGTAATACTTCTATACTGAATAGCACTGCAACTGTTAGTATTGGTAAATCTTTTACCCCACAACTTTCTACTGAGGCTTCTTATAGTTTAAATTTCGCAAATACAATATATCACCCTCATGGTGGTCATAATAGTGAGTCTGGTGGTATTTTAAATTCAAGTGGTTTCTTTTTAACTCCAGAAACTAAATATAACATTGGTCAAGATATTGATAGAGAATACTTTTTAGATGAAGATGGTTCTGGTAATGTTAGAATATATTATCTTTCTGCATTAAATAGAATTTATAGCGCAGAATTTGCAGGTAGAATTGATTACCACACAGGAATAGTAAGTTTATTTCCTATTAATATTTTAAGTATTTCAGATATAGATGGTGTAGCATCTTCACAAATTAAAGTAAGTGTAATACCAGATTCATTTGATATAGTTCCTGTTAGAAATCAAATATTAGAGTTAGATTTAGTTAATACAGATATCACAGCTTCTGTTGATGCTATTACATCAACAGGACAAACATTTTCAACTACAACTACAGGTTCTGGAACTACAACTACGGTCACAACAGCTTCATCAAGTGCACCAACAACGAGTTATTATTAATGGCACTAGACGATAAATCCATATTAAATAATAAACTATCTCCTTTAATTGAGGGGCAGGTTCCTGATTTTGTTCAATCAGATCATCCAGTATTTGTGGAGTTTCTTAAAGATTATTATAAATTTTTAGAAGCTGGTGAACTTACAATTACAACTACTACTCAGTATGTTTCTTTAGAGACACAAAGTTCTTCATATGTTTTAGATGAAACTGACGGTGATAGAATTGTAACTGAATTTGGAACTGGAACTAAGGGATTTTTTCAGCCAAATGAAACCATAACTGGAGAAACATCTAAAGCTACAGCACAAGTTCTTGTAGATGATTCTAGAAATGCTAGACTATTTATTTCTTCACAACAAAAGTTTATAACTGGAGAGACTATAACTGGCGGCACTTCTGGTTCTGAAGGTACAATTGTAAAATATAGAGGTAATCCTGTCCAGAACATACAACAGATGTTGGATTATGCAGACGTAGATAATACAATATACGATTTCTTGGATAAGATGAAAGATTCTTTTATGACTGATATTCCAAGTGATTTAGCTTCTGGGGTATCACGAAGAGATTTACTTAAAAATATAAAAGATTTGTATGCAACAAAAGGTACTTCTGAAGGCCATAAACTTTTTATGAGGATGTTACTTGGTGAAACTGCAGACATATTTTATCCAAATCAATATATGTTTAAATCTTCTGCTGGTGATTGGAAAGGTGAAACTAAAATAAGAGTTTTAGCTTTTTCTAATGTAACTGGAGAAGAAATTTTAAATCAAACTATAACTGGGGAAACCTCTGGTGCAACAGCAACTGTTGTTAGTTCACTAGTTTCTCAAGAAACCAGTAATAATTTTAATGACTCCGTAACAGAATTTGAAATAGCTAATGTTACTGGAACATTTGAAACTAGTGAAATTGTTTCTGGTATATCAAATGTAAGTGACCGTTTAGTGAGATTTACCGTTTTTGGGATTGTATCTCAACTTTCAGTTGAAAGTGGTGGTAATCTTTATTCTCAAAATGAAACTGTTGAGTTAGAAAATTTAGGTAACAATTTTGCTGAAATTGTTGTTGATGAGGTTAGTCGTGGACAAATTAATTCAGTTGTTGTTGATGACTCTGGAACAGAATATGCTGTTGGTGATGAAGTAATATTTACTTCTAATTCTGTTGATGTTGATGCAAAATCAGCAACGGCTGAGGTTTCTATGGTTGGGGGTGGAGTAGCTTTAGAAATAGCTACAATTGCTTCATTTGGCGATACTGACATTGAAAATAATCTTGTATTAGAATTAAAAACCACAACATCATTAGTTCCATTTAATATTATACTTGAAGAAAATAGAGAAGATGTAATTGTTACAAATGGCACATCTTATACATTTGGTCTTGGTGGAGATTTAAATGCAGATACTGATACCTTACAAGTTTTCTTAAATGGGGTACAGTTTAATGAAACTGAATTTACTACTGATCGCGATACAGCTCGCACAAATTGGACTGCTAGTGGTACTAACATTACATTCACTGATCTTCTTAATGCAGGAACAGAAATTGTAGTTAGAGCAACACAAAATGATTTTTTATTAATAGATAGAACAGATATAGTTGGTGGTGTTACTGGTTCTGGAACTTCAGCTGTTGGTGGTTCTGACTCTGGATATAAGATAGAAAGTAATTCTGTAATTACTACTCCAGATGAATTTGATAAAAATTCTAGGAATCAAATAGTATTAGAATATGACACATTTGAAAATTTAGGAGTAAAATCTGAAAGAGGACAAATCCAAAGTGTAAAAATAAATGTTTCAGAAGATGAAAATATTGGATATAGTAAATTACCAACAACAACTATAACAAGTATCGAAGGCTCTGGTGCTAAATTAGTTTTAATACCAGATAATATTGGCCAAGTAAAAAGTGTAAAATTTAATAATAATGGATTTAGGTATTCTGAAACAAATCCACCAGAAGTAAATTTTAGATCACATTTTATAGTTAAAGATGTAACAGGAACTTTTGCAGAAAACAATACTCTTACTTCTCATGTTGGTACAGTTATAAGTTGGGATACAACAACTAATGAATTAGTTGTAAAGAATTTTGATAATAGTCAAAAAATAGTTCAAGAACAATCTGGATCATTTAATGAAGGTATACAACTTGAACAAGAAACAGAACTTTTAACTCCAGTTGGATTTCTTTTAGAAGATGAAAAAGCACCAAGACCTACTGGATTTTCTAAAGACATATTTATATCAAATACACAAGTTGCAACTGAACTATCTAAACACGTTAATTTAGGAAAGGGTGGTGGATTACCAGCTGCTGATCCGCTGGATAATACAGTTATTACTATACCACCTGATCCTCGATATAGTGTAGAGGATAGAATTGTTTTAGATGCTACAGACGTTTTTGATCCATATGAAACCAACTCTAATCCATTTTCAAAATCATTTTCTATTCAGGCACCTGTTGAAAGAGTAACTATTAAAGTTAGCGCACAATGGAATGAAGTTTCATCAACGTGGGAGTTTCTACTTGATGGAAAAAAACAAGAGAATTTAACACTCTATGAAGGAACTGAATATTATTTTGATTTGTCTCACCCATCTCTTTATGGACTTCAAAGTGGTACACCTACAAAATTTTTACAAAAAAGTTTTGCATTATCTCTTCAAGAAGATGGTCGTAATACAAATGGAACACTTGGAACAAGAGAAACTTCACACATAACCACCACACAAAAATATAATGTAGATGGACAATTAGATTTAATTCGTGTTGGGTTAGGAAGTCCAAATACAGTATCATGGTTATCAGCACTTAATTCTCCTCATTATTATGATTTCAGTCAGGACACAAATTTGCCTGATCATATTTGGACGCCATCAGATTATTCCTCATTTGCAAAACCATCTTCATTTTTTGATCCAAATTTTAATATTTCACAGGGGGCTGCAGATCAATCGTTATTTGGAACAAATGGTGCTTGGACACAAGATCAACTATACTCTATTCAACAAGGATATACTGGTGGATATTTAAAAATAAATATTCCACTTGGTAGTGCACCCGCGGGTGGTAAGTATTACTATTACTCTCCAAACTTTGACACTATGGGCGGAGTTATTTCAGTAAAAAGAAAACCAAAAACTCCTATTAATGTGGGTGATTCATTACGTTTATCTTCTATTGATAAAGAAGAATTTAATTTTATATTAGAGGATGGTTCACAGGATAGAGAAATTGGTGGTAATGTTGAAAAGGCAACAGACAAACTTATATTAGAGGATGGTCGTGATTATGTAGAAGGTTTAGTAAAAGAAGACTATGAAAAAAGTATATTAACGACAAGAAAAAATCTGCCTGGCGCTACATTAGCTCAGTTGGGTGTTTCTGATTCTCAATATTTAGAGACATATTACAGAATACAAACTATCAATTCAGCTTCTACATTTGAAGGATATGTTAATTACATAAATCAAATTTATGAACCCACATACTTTATGAATGAAAAATATATTCCACCTAAAGAGTTTTGGCATGATGTACACAAAGGCCCATTAATACAGGGTAAAGATTTAAAAGCTGTAAATTTTGTTGAACCTGTTAAAAAAACTGTTAATCGTAAACTGTCCTCAGCAGCTGAAGCAGTTCTTGGACACAGTAATTATATTGCAGAGTCTCCAGTTCCATTTTTCTTTCCTAAAAAATCATCTGGTAAAAATGGGTTTTTATTAGTTAATAGTTTTAGAGAGACAGATGTAGCAGGATTTATTGTTTTAGATGGTACTGATGCTAATGGTTCAGATGCTGGTAGTTTACTTGCAAGTGAGGAGTTTGGTAATACACTTATTTTAGATGGAACTGATACTGATAGTTCAGATGCAAATAGTGGATTTTTATTAGATGATGAAATTGGTAATGGAAATATTATTTTAGATGCAACTGCCAGCGGAGTTGATATTGGTGATGATGTAATACTAGAAGAAACTTTACCATTAAATACTGATGGTATTAGTATTACAGATTCTAGTGGTGCCTCCGCAACTATTTGTTATGTCAATACAGCTACAGGCCAATCAACAGTTTCATCGACCTCAGAAAAAACAGCATCATATCGTAGTATTAATAATCTTGTTGGTGAAGATTTAATTAGACTTCAAGACTCTTATTATTACCAAGATTACTCCTACGAAGTGATAGTAGGCCAATCATTATTAACTTATTTTGATGAGCTAAAAAAAGCTGTCCATCCAGCTGGATTTCAACCATTCGGAAAAGTTTCAATTGCAACATTAGTTTCTGCAGCTGTTACAAATACTGCTGCTGGAGTTTCTGATTATACTGGTGATACACGAACATTCTCACCAATACTTGGTTCTGTTCTTGAAACAATCTTTAGTCAAGTTTTACAAAGTAGACTACAAGTACCAACAACTATTACTGCTGACGGCCAAGTTGCAATCGGAAGTAGAGATGATAAAATCGTACAAGAAACTGGAGTTCTGCCAGGTGATAATCTTATCCTTGATGTATCAACTGAATTTAATCTTGTATTAGATGGTATAGATTCTAATAGTACAGATGCTGGTGACTTTATTGTATTAGATGGAACAGATATTTCTTCAACTGATGCTGGTGAAAGAATTGTACTCTTAGATGATCAAGCTTCTAACATCATAATGGAAGATGAAGTTCTAAGACTAGAACTTGGTAGTGACAATATTGTATTAGATGGAACAGATGAAGATAGTTCAAATGCTGGTGATAATATAAAAGTAAATGTTGGAGCAGGAATTGATTTAGAAGATGGATTAGCCACAACGTCCGCTGACACATTCTTATATGAACAAGCAACTGTAACTTCAACTAAAGATGTAACAAGTGGTACTGCAGATGGCGGCGGCCGTATAATGGCTGAAACTTCATTTGGTGATGCGGGTAATGCTGATAGAGTTCTTGTTTCAGAGAGAACTGTAAAAATAGAAAATAGACCTCTTCCAAAATTTGAAAGAAATCTTCTCCTGTATTTAGCAGAAACACCTTTTGGCTCAGAACCTTGTGGTATTACACTTGAAACTGGTTCTGGTAGTCTATTAGATAATATCGTAATGGATGGAGAAATACCGTTTACAGAAGATGCGTTTATGGAATTGGAACGTGACACACAAATAGATAATATTATATTAGACGGTACTGACTCTAATGGTACAGATGCTGGTGATGGTCTTATTCTTGAAACTGGTTTCTTCCTAAAAATAGAAGACCCAAGTTTAGGTAGAGAAAGTGAAACATTTAATATACTATTTGAGGATGATGGAAATGTTAAACTAGAGGGTTCACCATTTGCATTTCCATTTGGTTTTCATGTATCAAATGGCAGTAAACTATTATTAGACACATTAGATAACGATGAAACTATTTTACTATCTGATATTAGTTCTTTGACTTTTGCTCAGATACGCACTGCAGATAAAATTGAAATACAGGGATTAACTGCAGATGAAGAAAATTGGGGTGGTGGAGCTGATGATGATAACATTATAATGGAAGATTTTGGACAAATACTTCTTAATCAAACTGCTGAACAAGGTACAGATGCAGGAGATTATTTGATACAAGAAACAACAAGAAGAAATAGATTTACATTAGAAGAATCTGGTACACTAATCTTTGAAAAATTTTCCACACTATCAAATGTTGCAGCACTTACCTTAGAAGCAGATACTCAATCTAATTTACATGGTGATATAATTTTTGAAAACTCACTACAATTAGTTGAATCTTTTGGTATTAAAATAGAGGATAATCCAGATGGTATTATTGTATTTGATAGCACAGATTCTGCTGGAACAGGTGATGGAAGTAGAGCTCTTCTAGAAGATTTCTATGATAAAGTTGGTGACAACAAGGTATTATTAGAGGAACATAACGTATTCTTCAATGAAGGTCAAATACCCATAGCTAATTATAGACTAAATAGTACAAATGTTATTACAAAGGGTAATGTAAGATCAGCAGATATATCTGTTAGGGATACTGGTGATATAGCGTTGGAAGATGCAACTGATGATACTCATGGGTATCTAGTCATTAATAGCACTAGTGGTTCTTCTACTAATGCTGGACAAAATATTGATTTAGAAGGTGCTACAGGTATAACCTACTAAAACAATTTGTATAAATAGAATAAAGGTGTAAAAATAATGCCGGCAATTAT
>MDSV01158642.1_pt1 | contig 11032 bp, 8 predicted proteins | sample 810851 | NCBI WGS metagenome assembly MDSV01 (sample SAMN05326640, study PRJNA326480) | marine metagenome | isolation source: seawater | place: Atlantic Ocean: North East | collected 2012 | reverse complement strand
TTAATAAAAAATAAATATAATATAGAAAGAATTAAAAATTACGATTGTTTTAATTAAAAATCCAATAATGTTCCAAGATATAAACCGTGATAATAACTGGCGAGGCATTTCCATATATTATTTTTATTATATTCTGCTAATCCCAACCATATAATAACTAATAATACTTTATGTAATTTATTAAAATTATTGTTGATAAAATTATCAGATACATTAATTTTTTCAATATTAAATCTTATTTCTTTTTCATCTAAATATTCTATACAAAAATGATGATTATTAAAATTATCATATCCACTAATTCCATATAATATTTTAGCATAATCATAATCTATCAAACCAAATATCTCATTATTCGAGAAATAACCTCTAGGATCAATAAATTTAATATCTTTATTTTTTGGATGAATTAATATATTAGAAAAATTAGTATCACCATGAATTATTGAATAATCATAAATATCTAAAATATCATAATAATTAAATAGATAATTTTGTATTTTTTTTATTGTAGTATCAAATGAATCAATATAAATATTATTCACTTTTATGAATTTAGGGAAATGATTTAAAATATCATCTATATTTTTTATTCTATTTACAATTTTATCATATGTTTCAACTTTAACATCATATAGAAATTGGTTTTTTGGTATAGATATTTTTTTTATATTATGAAGAATATTTAATTTTTTAATAATATTTTCAAGTACTTTTTCATTTACTTCTCTATTATTTTGATTTAAAAATTTATATAAGTTATTATATTCATTCAAATAATTCATAGAAAATGCTGATTGATAAAAATTAGTTATTTTTGGAAATAAATTATTTATACTTTCATTTTCACATTTATTTATATATTTATAAAAATTCATTTCATGTTTAATCACTTCTAATCCTTTAGTATTTATAGCCTTTTTTAATAATGTGTTATCTTTTATAATTATTTCATTGAAACTTCTACATGTAATCTTATTTTCTGAATTCTGATATTTAATAATCGATTTATATTTTAATTCATCACCAAAATCTAATAGATTATTTAGTTTATATTCATTTATAAATTGAAAATCACTAAAATATTCAACAATATCTTTATTTTTTTCAATGTTTTTAAAATTATAATCCAAATTATGAATATAGTATATACCTATAATATTACCCTCTTGTTTTTTTATTATTTTATTATCTTCCAATAGATATCTACAATCATTACCATATGTAAATATATATAATTCATTTTTATTAAATTCTTTTTTTCTAAACTTATCAATATCTAGATTTTCTTTTGGTAATATATCACACCATGTTATTAATAAATTTTTAATATTATATTGTCTTAAATTATTATTGTATATATAATCAATTGTAGATGCAGTTCCATCTTGATGATTATAATTAAAAATAAAAATGTTATCTTTGATTTCACCTAAAAAATTATTTATTATAAATTTAGTTAAAATATTATATTTTTCATTAATTACAAGAAAAAATCTTCTAGCATATTTATTCCAATAATTAATTATTGTAACTAATGCTGGATAATTATCAATATTTAATAAATATTTTGGTAAGTAATCTTTTGTATAATTAATTAATCTTGAAGACTTGCCTGATGCTATTATTAAAACATCCATTATTCTTTATCAACAATAAAATATAATTTATTAAACTCATTTAGTAAATTATTCATAAAATTTAGGATCAACATCTTCACCAGCAAAATTCTTACATTTATGTCCCTTATTTTTATTTTTATTTTTATATATTGATGATCCAATATTCATATGTTGTACAAGTGACGGATATGATACACATATTTTTGTTACATGGAAAAAATATTTTCTAATGCTTTCTCTAAATCTGACATCTGGATTAAAATTAAATAATTGATGATGTTTATGGTACCATTGTGCTAATGGATATTTTATAACTTCAGGTTTAAATACTGTACAACATGTACCAATAAATCCAGGTAATTTAGCATGTTTCACATCACTAAAATCTTTAATTGAATAACTATCATATGGTACATATAAAGATGAAAATAATGAAAAATTGGCATATTTTTTAATCCAGGCATCAGCATTTTTAATAAAATTATTACATACAAATACATCGTCATCCATCCATATTATAAAATCAACTAAATTTCTTGGTATTTTGTTTAAAAACATAAACATTTTAAATGTATTACCGTTTCCATTTAATTTTAAATCCGAATATATTATATTTATTTTTTCAGGGTACATTTCTTGATATTCTTTTAAAAAATCTAAATATCCTTTATTATAACTACCTGATTCAAATAATAATATTTTGAAATCAATATTAGATTCAAACATTCCAGATTTTTTAAAACTTAAAAATGTTTCATCTATAACATTAATAGCATTTCTTTCTTCCCGATTAACACACGGGATAACTATTAAATATTTTAATTTTTTGTCTTTATTTATAACTTTATTAGTAACTATTTGATTCATTAAAAAAACATATATAATAATTTGTAAATTTTAACAATTATTTTTTTATTTTAATTTTTATTTTTTTTTCATTGACATCATTCGTTTTTGTATTTAATTCATTGTTATTATCTGAATCATCATTAGTTTCATTATTTTTTTCATATTGATCAATTAGATTATTCACTCTATCTAATTGGTCTAATAAAAAAGACTTTCTTTTTTTTAATTCAGTAATTGAAAATGTTTCTAAATAAGATGACATTATTTTCTTTATTTTATATTTTTTAAATAATCAATTTTTTAATCAGTTATATCAGATAATTGACTTCTTAATTCTTCGGCTAACTTACTATATTGGTTTATACCTTTATTTTTAAATATTTCTTCAATATCTAATAAATGTTTTATGTGATTTTTTAAGTTTTCCTTTTTCTTTTTTATATTCCCACCTTTACTTGTTAAATTTTCTAAACTTTTTTTCAACTGTTCTAATCCTTCCATAGAATGAATCAAAGCAGGAGTTTCTATTTTAAAATTATTATTAGGATCAGCAGGGAAATCTGGCGGTGTAATTGGTTGATTAATTTCAAAATTCACTGTTTCTGTAATTCCTAATAAATCAGCATATTTATATGTTAATCCTATAAGAATTGGTATAAATAATAACATAAATCTATATGTAAATGGGGTTTTGGATAATGCTGCTGGTAATATAAAAATTAAAATTGAAGCTACAATTACACATAAAGTTTTTATTATTTGGTAAGTATTTTTATATCCTAATTTAAAAATAGCAACAGCTATTTGACAAATTAATAATATAGTAACTATTGCCCAATATCCTGATATAGAAGCCCCTGAGTTTTCTCCAGAAAAATTAAAAGCAAATATTACAATGATAAACCAAAATGAATAAGCTATTAAAATAGCAGTATTAGTATTATCAGTATCTGAATTATTTATATTTTCTTCACCAACGAAATACCAATCTTTGAATTCTTTTAGTTTCATAAATCCAAATACAGTAAATAATCCATAAAATATTAAATATGAAAAAGCATTAGCTGCTTGCCCATTTGTGGTATAAATCTTTTGATTAGTAGTATCAAATGTTCTAATAATTCTAATTAATCTTGTTGTAATAAATGTATAAGTTATCAAAAACACAATATAGATAAATGTATTTTTAGATGTTATAGTTTTCAATAAATTATCATACCAATCACATTTTTCTATATTCTCTGTTGTTTCATTATTATAATTTAATATATTAGTATTTGGAAAATATTCTTTTCCATTTAAAACAATATTACTTTCTAAGTTATTTCCTTTTATTGATTTATCTGATTTTTTAAGACCAGATACAAATGGTGTTATATTACTTCCTCCTTTCATAGAATTATTACTATTAACACTTTCATTATTACTACTATCATTATTACTACTATCATTATTACTACTATTAACACTATTATTATTGTTGTTATTTGTTGAATTATTGTGGCTATCTATTTGTTTTTTAATTATTTGTATTAGATCTAAAGCTTCTTTTTTAGCTTTTCCTACATTTGAATGATCTTTTAAACCAGGAGCTTTTGATTTAATTTCAGTATATATAGAACCAAATAAATCACTAATTTGTTGCCAATCTTTTTTAAATCTACTTCTTTTATTTTTATTGTAATTAAAATTTCTAGTAAGATGTTTTTTTAATTCTTCCATTGTTTCTTCAGCTTTAACACTTAATGTATCAATTATAGAAGCATTAATTTCATTTGATAATAATAACTCTTTATGTAATTTTTCTAGATCTTCATAAACATTATCTAAATTATCAACAGTTTCTCTATAAAATAAACTATTGGATAATAAATTAATCACATTTGTAGCATAAGAGGTTAAACTATTTCCTTCATTTTCATCAGATTTTTCTAATAAAATCAATAAAGATCTACTTTCTGAATATGATACTTTTTCATCATTGAATTGAAATCGTAAATAAGCATAATATAATGTTATACCTAATGTTAATATACATGATAATATAAATAATACATTAAAATATTTATTTTTATTATATATTTCAGCTACTTTTAAAATAGAATAAAAAATTGTTAGCATCATTTGAAATATAAAAATTATATTAATTAATAATCTCCATGAAGCCAATTGTTTTAAGTTTTCATCATTTATAATTTCATTATCATCTATACTTATATCACCATAATCTTTATTTGTTATAAAATATATTAATCTATAAAATACATAATTAAATAATAATATAAAAACCATCAATAATAAATAGATAATTATAATATACTTAGTATCAGATGATCTTTCTGGATAATAATATGATACATAGTATTTATTTACTGGATAATTTGGAAAATTTTTCATAGAATAAAATACTTGTTCATTATTAGATTCACCTATTATTTTGACAGCATCATTAATGTTATCAGCATCTTTTATTTCAAAATTAGAATCTAGATCATCACTTTCATCACCATCTATTACTTTATATAATCTTAATTTATAATTTATTCTCCAATAACTATTTTGATAAATATAATTTGGAAATTCTGATATAGCTCTTTTTATTTCATCTTCTTCGTAATTTTTATTTAATATTAATAGATTTTTAAACGAAATGCTATCAGTTAAAGCATTTGGTTCTTTTGACGAATAATCTGGAAAAACTTTCTTTGTTGAACCATCTTTAATATCTATTTTATAAACTTTTAAATCATCTGTGAAATTTATATAATTTTCTTTTTTTTCTTCTAAAGTTGATTTTCTTAATTTCTGAATAACAGACATTTCTTCTTCATAAATCTCTTCTTCAACATCTTCATCGGATATATCTTCATTTTTATTATCCATTGTTTCTTTTGCTGAACAAATCTTTGAAATTCCTAAATCAGGGACATGAAAAATATTTAAATTTTCTGGATTTACTTTATATGTTGATTCAAGAGAATCATTGAAATTAGTAAATGTACAATTACTATTTTTATCAAATAATTTTTCTTTTAAATTATTAATTGCTACAGAACTAATATTGACTTTTTTAGCATAAACTTTAACTAATATATTATTTTTTATATCATTAGAACTTTTTTCAGTGCAGACATATTCATAATAATCTTGTTGTTGTTGTGGGAAAAAATCATTAATATCAATATTTTTAGCATTTCCACCCAAAGCAGTTCCACTAATACTACCTCCTATATTTGGTAGTTTATGATTAAGAAGCCCACTTAATAAAGAATTGGATAAATTATCATATGGTGATAAATTTCTATATAATGTACAAAAAATACAATAAAGTCCATTATCATTGGTATATATTAAATATGATTGTATATCACTATCACTATCACCTATCTTAATAGTTGAAGGTGCTGTAAAACATATATATTTCAATTTATATTTACCACTTCCATTTTGATCAGCAGTCTCATTTCTAGCATCATAATGCAGTAATAATTCTGAATTTTTATTTTTTGGAACCATTACAATAATTTTACCATAATTAATAACATTTTCAATTTGAATATTTTCACAGTTATTTAAACTATGACCACATTTTGTCGCACATACATTAACACCACCTTTAATATGAATACCAAATGGTAATAAAGGATTTACAGTATTAGAATTATTCTGAAAAATATTTTTTAAATCGGGACTAACACTATTAGGCAGTTCATACTTTGAACAATTAGAACTAGACATCTATTAATATATAATAATAAAATTTTAGTTTATATACTTATATTATGAGAGTTAATTTCTGAAAAAATTTTCAAAGTTTATATTATGAATTATATAAATTTATTAATACTATTATTTTTAATAATTATAATTTTTTACTTAACATTTAAAAATTTAGTAAATGTTATTGAAAAAAAATTAAATAATATAAAAATAGAATCTCCTTCAGTAAATGTTGAATTACCTAAAGATTTTATTAGAGATAATATCAAAGATGAATCAGTTAAATATATTGTTGAATCAAAAAAATATGATAATAAAACAGGAAACGAAATTAAAAACTATAAGTTTGATGATTCTTTTAAAGATAATTCAGATTTTATATTAGAAGGATTTGATCAATATGAAAAAAAGAATAAAGAATATAATAATAAACAAAAATCATCACACATATGTTTTGATAATCCTAAAAATAGAAAGTGTAAATTAGGTGTAATGAATTATTCAGATCCAAAAGATTTAAGTGAAATGGATTATAGAATTTTTAAATTAAATTATCCACCAAATATGACTATGCAAGATTATGTAAATTGGTTATATTGTTATGAAGACGAAGAGCATTTGTTACCATATAACCATTTGAAGAATTTATATAAATTAAAAAAGAATATTCCTCTAGAAGAAATTAAAAATATTTGTCCTCCACCAGGATATGAAAATTCACCACTTGAAGCTGAGAAATATTATGAACAATTATATAATAATAATCAAGAATTTAAAATAGCAAGTAGTTTGAATTCACAAACTGGACCAATTATGGCATATAATAATGAAGATTATGGTGAATTTTATCAAAATTTCGATGTTAAAGGTACTTCATCAGAAATTAGAAATTGTGATATAGGTCTAAAAAAAAATGTTAAAGAATTAAGTGAATTTATATCACCTCAAGATAGTAATAATATCAACGATACTAATAAATATAAAAAATATTATCAAAAAAATGTAGAACTATAATTTATAAATAAGGAATATATTGTGGGTAATCTGTTTCATATAATACAGTTCTATATTGACTAGTGGTTCCTTCTACGAAAACAATATCATTTGTTCCTAATTCATAATTTTTATTTTTTGTTATTACTCTTACCTTACTTCCGTATCTCCCAAGTAATGTATAATAGTCATATTTATTATCATTTGGATATCTTCTTCTACCAAATAATGGTAAAGCATCATTAGAATCACTTCCATTTACTTTATGTAAAACTCCCATTTGTTGTGGTTCTCCCAAAGGTCCCCTAGTTGATACATATACAGGAGCTATATTATTATTACTAATATCTACTGGTGTTGTTCTGTTATAAATTGGTACTTGTGTTCCACCAACACAAGGTTGATTCCTTCCCCCACAGCCAATTACTTGGTTAGGTAAATTTAAATTTGGGTACCAGCTTTGATCGTAAAAATAATCACTTTTATAAGGATATCTTAAGGGATTATATACTCTGTCCAAAGCATTTAATTTTTTAGGACTATTATTAACTAAAACATTAAATCCATTATTTACTGGAATATTATTATAATTTTCTATATCATTTTTTGATTTTTTTACAGTACTTTCTAAATCATCTAATTTATTATTTATTAATACTTGTGATCTTTCATTTTCATCATTTAATTTATTAAAGGTATATTGATAAAATAAATAGAACACAATTATCACTACAAATAATAGAATTAATACATAAAATAGAAGTTTACCTTCTTGAATACATACTTTTTTATTCATTATATTAATAAAACATATTTTATTTATTAATTTTTGTAAAAAAATAATAATTAATTTAATTTAATTTACAACAAAAATGACAATTACTATTCATTAATGGTGATTCTATTATTATATTTGGTGTTTCTGTATAATAATTACCAGGGTGAATTACCTTTATTAATGATAAGTAACCATCATCATCTACAATTGATTCACAATGTCCACCATTACCTTTACCACCAACAACTGTAATTTTTGGAGGTTTATCAGGATTATAACCGTGACCTTTATCTAATACTATAACCTCTTCAATTGAATTATTTTTAATTTTAGCTATAGCTTTAGCTGGTTTAGTGTTTTCAACATTACCGCAATTTAACATTACATTATTTTCAACACCTGTTAATCCAATAGATCCAAAATCACTATAATCAGTTGGACATTTTTCAGAATAAAAATTACATTCTTTAAACATACTCATAGTGGGTTTAGGTAAAACATCAACTTTTTTTTCTTCTAAATTTTTAACTGGTTGATTTTTATTATCTAATACATTTGATGGAACTACTTTTTGTGATACAATATTATTATCATTTTTTAAAGATTTTTCTTTTGGATCTTTAATTCCTAAAGTTGAATTTAATTCACTTTTTAATTTAGAATTAATATCCTTTAATTTATCCATATTATTATCTGTTAATTTTTCTGTTGTAAATCTTTTTATAGTATCTTTTTTCTTATTTATTGAATCTAATAATTCTTGATTACTTGAATCATTAATATTTTCATTAGGGAATTTTGAATTTAATTTTGGAACACTATTTTCAGAACTATCAGCAGCTTTTAGTGTTTCAGGTGAAGGATTCATATTTAATGAAGCTTGTGTAGCATTAGGATCTACGGGAGCACCACTTACTTTTCCATATAACCAATCACTAATTCCACCAAAAAATCCTTCTATTTCTTCTTCTGGTACTTCATTATTAATATCTTCTTTATTATTCTTTAAAAAATTTAAATTTGTTGATAATTTATCAGATATACTATCTATATCTATTAAAAGTTTTCTTTTTATACACTCTTTATTTTGATGACATTTATGTGATATATAAAATCTATGTAAAACTACTATTAATATTAATGGAATAATTAATATGATTAATCCATATGTAAAATCCTTTAAATTCATTAATATATAATAATATAAAAAAAATATAAAAAAATTGATTTTTTATTATTTAAAAAATAATCTAACATGTCCCAGAAAAAAATACACCTTTATGATTTGAATTTAATGGAAACATGCGTAGAAGTTGCTAAAAAAAGTAATATGAATTCTAAGCATGGTTGTGTTATTATTGATAAAAAAGGATCAATAATATCTAGTGCTTGTAATAAAAGAAGAAGTATTGATACAGAACATATTCCTGATATTAGAATTCGAAGACAAAAAAAATTTTCAAAACATGCTGAAGAAACTGCTTTAAAAAATGTTAATAGGAATGATTTAAAAGGTGCTACATTATATGTTGTTAGATATGGATATAATGATTCTAATCCATATTTTATGAATTCTAAACCATGTGAGAAATGTACAGCAATTATTAATGCTGCTATAAATAGACATGGATTAAAGGCGGCGTATTATAGTACAGATAATGAATTTTATCATGTTTAATTATTATTTGCATTATTGTTACTTAATTGATTTTTTATAAAATTTAATAAATTTTTTATTTTATTGTTATTTTGTTTATGTAAATATTTTTTTTGAAATTCAATTAATTTTTCTTTATTAGCTTCATTTAATGGTTCTCCATATCTGATTTTTTTTTGTAAATTTTCCACAGATTTTATATTTTTATTTTTACTGTTACTTACATTTTTTTTACTTTTTTTAATTATAATATTTTCATTTTCATTTTCATTTTCAAAATGAATTTTATTTTTTGTTTTACTTTTATTTTGTTTTTCTTTCTTTTTTTTAAATAAATTATTGTCTATATTACAATCATCTTCTTTTTTCATACATACTGGTGCTAAACCTTTTTTTTTTCTTGTTTTATAAATTTGTGAATCTTTCCCGCATAAATAAGTTGCTACAGATGGACAGAATAATTTATCAGCATTTTTTACTTCATGTCCAATTTTTGGAGGAAACCTTTCTTCAGTAATATCTGGTACTTTATCATCACAACTATTACTATCTTTACAGTTAATTAACTCAGGCATTTCTGATCCATTTTTTTTTTGATAATATCTTGGAAGAATATCATTATAATTTTTATATTCATTACTTATATTTTTAAATTTATTTGTGGTATTATCGTTATTATTATCGTTATTATTATTTTTAGAAATTATTTGAAGATCTTGAATTATATTTTTTATTGGATAACTCTTATTAATTCTGCCATTTATTATTTTATTAAATAATAATGGATTAAAATAATTTTTTTTATTATGTTCAATAAAATATAGATCTTTTTTTTTATATTTTTTATTTTTTAGATCTTCAGTAAAAAGATCATTAAAAAATTTATATAAATTTTTTGAAAAATCTGGTATTATTTTCAAATCATTAATCTTTTTTACTATATATTCTGCTTTTTGTTGATCATTTGTAATAGAATTAAGTTCTGTTATATTTATAATATCATTCTTATTATTTTTAATTTTTTTTATAACTCTAATTTGATTATTAATTATTTTACTTAAAATCATCTCGTAATTAGTAGTTAGTTTTCTTGATTTTTGAATTTTACTATCTTCAGTTAATTCTGATAATTTTCTACCAGCAAAACTCTTTAATTCTGATAATTTTCTACCAACAAAACTTTTTAATTTTGACAATCCATTTTTACCCCTAGATTTAATATTTCTATACAATTCTTTATAGGTATTACTTGAAGTAATATATTTAATTGTTTCTGATTTAGGAAGTTTTAAACTAAAAAATTTTTCTTTTAATTGTGGCGAAGATTTAATTTCATCTGATTTTGTCATTCCAACAAGATTCAAAAAACTTTTTGTTAAATCATTATTTAAATTAATAAAATTTACTTTTGTA
>MDSV01149606.1_pt1 | contig 11032 bp, 9 predicted proteins | sample 810851 | NCBI WGS metagenome assembly MDSV01 (sample SAMN05326640, study PRJNA326480) | marine metagenome | isolation source: seawater | place: Atlantic Ocean: North East | collected 2012 | reverse complement strand
TTCGTCCGTCAAAATTGGTGAATGATTTGTTTTTGCATATGCAATATATTTTCTAAGGAAAGGAACAGAGAGGTACTCTTTTCCATTCGTGTTAGTTTTGTATACCACTTCTTCATCTTTAGTCACTGGATTTTCAAATGTATTTTCTTCTACTTTACTTTCAGGAACGCCTTTTATTCTACTAGCCATGATATGTCTAGCGATACTTGCATCGTTTTCTTCGTCAACTCTATCTTTCATCAACCAAATGATATCAAATCTAGTAGCAAGAGGAATTGGGAGTCCGGTTTGATTGAATGCGTACATTAGATTTTGATTTGGACCAACGTCAAAGGTTCCTTTGGTTGGATTTGCTGCTGACAAAACTGCACATCTAGCACGTAATTGAGTTGTAATCCCTCCTTTGCTAACTGAAATTTGTTGTTGCTCCATTGCTTCGTGAAGAGATCCTTTGTCTTCATTGCTAATTTTGTCAATCTCGTCTATACATGCAATTCCTAAATCGGCTAAAGGTAAAACTCCAGCCTCTAATGTAAATCTTCCATCTCCGAAAGAGTCCCGAATTGCAGCAGCAGTTAATCCAGCAGCAGAGATATTTCCTCCTGATGCAAATCTAGCTCGAGGGGCCAATTTTGACATATAGGTCAGAAGTTGAGATTTTGCTACTCCGGGGTCCCCCATCAATAAAATATGAATATCTCCTCTATTCCTAGTTCCATCTGCATTAATCCGTGAAACTCCTCCAAATAATTGCATCAATAAACTTCGTTTAACTACCTTTAGTTTGTCAGTAACATCGATGATTGAAGGAGCAATTGATTCTTGCATTATTGCCATTAAATCTGGTCTCGATGCTACTTTTTTAATCTCCATTTTCTCTTCTTCAGAAGGTTGAATATCGGTAAATGGAGTTGATTCTCTTACTGCTGAATGAAGGCTGTAGACAATTTCAAACATAGCTGATTTTCGATTTCTATGATATCCTGCTTGAGTATATGGGATTAAGTTTGCAGTCACTCTTTCACCCGGTAGAAAACGGTTACATTGAATCCCTTCAATCAATACTTTTCCTCTACTTGGTTGTCCACTTCCTTTTACCCGTTCAGGCAATTCTTGAATTTCGAGATATTGGTTATTGATCCATGTACATCTATCACTATCTAATGTAAATCGAGTTGAACCTGCACCTGATGCAGGTAATTCACATCCACTACAAATCAAAGGCTCTTTTAGCTCTAATTCATTTTCTTGTGTAACTACTGTGTGGCCATTGCAAGAATCACAACACCAGTCTGCTTCGTATATTCTAGGACGGATTTCAGAAACCTTTGTGATAACTACATTGACACATCTAAGTCGATTTAGATCATCTGAGCCTATTTCTCGAAGATCATCTTCAACATCTGGGGGTAGATGTTCAAGCAGAATATCAGGTTCAATATTCAATCCATTTTCCTTACATCTTTGAGAAAGAATTCTTTTGCCAGTCAATATTGTTCGTTTGGGTTGATTTAGAATCTTCTTAGCAAACTCTGGATCCCAAGATTGAATATCATTAAATCGAATTCTAAATTCAATTGAATTATTTGTAAGAAGCTGAATTTCTTGTAATTTTACTTCTTGAAAAAAGGTCTCCCAACGCGAACCGAGATCTTCTATCTGAAGGGCCATTTTGTTCACCGGGACTTTGACGTGAGAATCGACCGTCTATGAATCAAACGGCTGATGTCCTTTGAACCCCTTGTTTTCTACTGGAATTTTTCTTTTTTCTCAGTCTACTTTTTCTTTATCTTCAATACTTCTATTCGAATTTGTAACAGAGAAATTTAGGAACTGCCTATTGTTAAGTAAACCATGGAATGGACAATCAGTGGTGAAGACTTGTTTGTGAGAATTGATCCCGGAGAAGAGATACATGCTTCTTTACAGGCTCTTGCAGATCAAATTGGTATTGATGCAGCGGCCATAACTAGTGGAATAGGTAGGACAAGAGAGAATACATATGGATTCATGAATGCTGAAGGAGTTTACATTACAAAATCGTTGAATTCACCCGGTGAATTGATTAGTTTGTCTGGAAATATTTCTCGAACAGAAGATGAAAAACCATTCACTCATATTCATTGTTGTTGGTCAGATGATGATAATAATGTACATGCAGGTCATATGTTTAGTGCAACAGTTCATGTTGTGGCTGAAATTCATATTAGGATATTGAAAGATGTGATTATGTCTCGTTACCCTCTTCCTGATGTTGCATTATTAGGTCTACGATTTTCCCAACATTGATAGAAGATTAGCAGAGAGGTAAGTTGAATGTCACCACCAACAGTTGCAGAAATGGTCAAGGTGATATGCTCTGAATATCGGGTAAATTCTGTTCCTGATTCATCTCGAGCTTGGAATGGTCCTCAGATAATTTGTGATTCGAATCGTCCATGTAATCTAATTGTTACATCCACAGATGCGAGCCTAGAAGTGATAAAAAAATCAGTACAATTGGGGGCAGATATTTTGGTTTCTCATCATGGTCTTACTTGGACTAATGGTAGAATTCCCTTGCCCTTTAGTGATGATATTGAAGCGGCTAGAACTAAGCTTGCAATCGATAATGATCTTACAATAATTGGTCTACATTTACCTATGGATGCTCATCCTATTTTGGGAAATAATGCTGTATTATGCAAATCAATAGATGCTGAATTCGAAGATCATTGGTTTACTACAAAGGGACATTCTAGTCCGATATCTAATGATTTTATTTTAGAAAAAAATCACAAATCTTGGCCAGAAATAATTGATTTAGAAGATGGTAGAAAATGCATGGAAATTGGAATTATTGCTAGTGTAAAATCTATTTCTAGATCTGATGTTAAATCCAGATTAGAAAAATCAATTGGGATTGAACAAACTAGTCATGAATCGATAAGATGTTTCCCCGAAGATAGAAATTTCGAATCTACTTTAGTCAATAGAATTGCAATTTGCACTGGTGCAGCTGGTGGAGCAATAATCGATGCTAAAGATTCAGGTGCGGATATTCTAATCAGCGGAGAAGGCCCTGCTCATGCAGCAATTCTTGCTCATGAATCAGGAGTAGGCTTACTATTGGGTGGACATCATGCTACTGAAACTGTTGGACCTAAAGCATTAGCAGAATGGTTAACTAGCGAATCTTTGAACAATAATTGGGGCATTAAATCTACATTTATTTCTTCACCTATCGGATTGTAATTATTGTATTTTCAACCCTAAGACTGATGTGTTGAATGCTCAAGGCATCAACATGGGAGAGGGGATAGATTACGCCAGTTCGGGCGTAGATATTGACTTGGAAGGTCATGCAGTATCTTCTCTTATTGGAGCATTAGGCGGCTCTGTTAGGCTTCCTGGAACAGTTGGAGCACCTGTAGATCTTCCAGGTGGTTTTGGAGGACTTATTGAATTTGGAGACAATTATCTTGCATTGGCTACTGATGGAGTTGGTTCAAAATTATCGATTGCTACGAAATTAAAGGAATGGTCTGGAGTAGGAATCGATTGTATGGCAATGAATGTAAATGATTTGTTATGCGTAGGTGCGGAACCAATCGCTTTTGTCGATTATATCGCAGTTCCAAAACCAGATCCAGATACTCATGCATCAATAGGAGCAAGTTTAGCCGAAGCATGCAAGAGGGCTCGCGTCACACTTGCAGGTGGTGAAACTGCTAGTCTTCCAGGTATAGTTACAGAATTAGATTTGTCAGGAACAGCACTTGGATGGTTATCTAAAGGAAGTGAAATTACAGGAGCTAATCTCAAGGAAGGAGATATTCTAATTGGACTTCCATCTTCTGGCGTTCATTCTAATGGCTATTCATTAGTTAGAAAGGTGATGGAGATTTCAGGAAATTCTTGGAGTGATCCATGGCCATTATCAATAGATGAAGAAAGAATAGAACGCTTCAAAGAAGGTCAGATTACCTTTGGTGAAGTATTTTTGAATCCAACGAGAATTTATGTTGACCCTGTTATTGATTTGATTCAAGACGGACCTTGTTCATCCGATAATATTCATGCAATTTGCCACATTACTGGAGGTGGATTGTCAAATCTTCTTCGTCTTCATAATTCCTTAGGGTGGCATATTCATTCTCCTTTGCCAATACTATCTGAATTTCAATGGATTCAAGAAGCAGGTAATATCGATAGACGTGAAATGTTCCGCACTTTCAATATGGGTTGTGGAATGATTATTGCAGTAGATGCTAATGTTGCTCAAGAAGTATCAACTTGGCTTAATGACAAGTTAGAGGGAAGTGCAATAATTGGTGAAGTAGTATCTAATGGACATAAGGTAACTCATCTGGAATCGGCAGTTTTCTTTGACCACTATTGATTCTATTCGATTGAAATATACTGGAATTTCATTGTTGTTATGCTTCCATGTAATTTGTGTAGAACTTTAACAGAAGAAAGTGATCTGTCTGGAGGTGTATGTTCTGTTTGCTCACCATGGTGGCCATCTGTAAAGTCCAAAATAGAATTAACTCCTGCTTGGCAAAAAGATGCTGAAGAGTGTAAATATTCTGATGATATAATGAACTGGATAGTAGAAAATAATATTCAACCAGATGATGAAGGATGGGCAGAAGTCCTTTCAAGAATTATGGAAGATGTAGATCCTTCTGAATTACTTGATGAATGGAATGATTCAACAATTTCATTAATTTTGCAAGATATCAGGAATGTAATTATTCCAGAGTTGCCTTTGTTTCAACGAGGCATTAATCGAATTCAAACACCTCATCAACTCTCTTCTGATCTCAGATTTGGTAAGATTATGGATACAGAAGTTCTCTATGACGATGGTGTTCTAAGGATTGACGGACATAAAATTGCATATGGCCCTGGGAATCTACTCATGCGTTTTCTTCTTGAGAAACGTAATGATCCAGGAGGCAGATTTTCTAGAGTAATGCAACAATTACTTGGATTAAGTGCAAGGGATCTAACTCAAAGGGATAGACTACCTGAAACAGGTTCAAACCGTAAGTGGGAAGGTGGATTTAGGCTAGCAGGTTCTGTAAGACCATTTTTGTTAGGTTCTGAATTTAATTTACCTGATCCACCTTTTGATTGGAGTCCAGAAGGTTTTGACCTAGTTGTATTGGATAATGAAAGAAATAGGCATAGAATGTCACTACCAAAATCAAGTAGAGCGATTGAAACCTTTACTGCTGTTTGGAATGGACGAGATGGCTCACAGTTAGCTAAACTATTACGAGGAATTTCATTCCGTTGGGCAATTAATTCAGGTGCCATACAAAGTGATAGTGTCGCCAATCCAACTGAACGCTCGTTTCAATTATTGAGAACAATTGTAGATTCAATGCCATATATTGAAGTGAATGGTTTTCAAATCTCAATTATTGGTACTTCTGGTGTTGAATGGAGAATAAGTGCAGGTATAGGCGTTCACGGCGCTCCCTATGTTGTACGCCCAGTTGGTAGAACGCCTCAAGGGAAATCTGTACTTTTTAGAGAAGTATGTGTTTATGATGATGCAGAACACTTACCAATTGGTGATAGAATAGCAACTATGGCTCTTGGTCTAATGAATGATGAGGATACAGCCAAAAGAGTAGATACTGTTAGATTAGGGATTCAGATGGTAACGCGTCATTTCTCTGAATCATTGCATGAATCACGGGAAGTGCCATATCGATGAGCCCTTTCATAGATTCATGGAAGAGGAAAACGCGTCATTGATTCTGGAAGGATCAACCCCCTCAATATTACCTATTCCATCCGAAATTGACGAACATTTTGGACGAGGACCTGGCTCCAAGGGTCTTCGTGAGGTTTTCCATAATTCAGTAATGACTGGAAGTAGAACTAGATCTGTATTATTGCTTCATCATATTCTCTCCAGTTCCTATTTTCCTGAAGGCCCCATTCGAATTTTGGATGGATTAGGTGCATCTGGAATTCGATCAAGAAGGTGGCTGACCGAATTGCCAATTGAACAATCTAAGCGATTAGATGTTCATGTGTGCGATATTCTTCCTGAATCTTTGGAATGGATAGAGAAGAATATCCAGAGATTCAATCTAGATAAATCAGTAAAATTGATTCTAGGTGATTTACGGTCTAGAGTCCTTGAAGGAGGTTGGCATTGGATAGATTTAGATCCATATGGTTCCCCAATTCCATTTTTAGATCCTGTTATTCAAGCACTTTCAAGAGATGCAATTCTAGAGGTTTCTGCAACAGATACAGCAGCACTAACAGGGTCTAGCAAAGGTCCAACAATGCGACGTTATGGAGCATTTGTTCGTACAGATAAATGGGCCCATGATTCAGGATTACGAGTGTTAATGGCAAATATTGCTCGGACTGCTGCTCGTCATGACCGTTCTATAGAGCCGTTATTATCAGTATGGGAATCTCATCATCTTCGAGTTTCAGTAGCAGTAAAAAAATCAAAACGAGGAGCAAGTTCTGTTGAGAAGTATATTGGTTGGAGAATAGTTAATCCAACCTCCGAAGAACTTCAAGCGAGTATTGATGCAAATTTACATTCACATGGGTGTTCTGAAAGAAGTCAACCATTTTGCTTCTTACCATTTCGTTATCCAGTAAATCATGAAGATCGCCGAGTATCTGGTCCTCTATGGACAGGTCCCTTGGCCTCTAAGGAAGTTCTTTCATCGATGAATTTGGAGGTTGCTGAAAAATTGTGCATACCAGATACTGAATCTCTTACTTCATGGGGATTCCCTTCTGATCAGCATTCAGAACTAATTGAACAATCTAAGAAATCAATAACTCGTTCAATCCGTCGTTTTTCTGAAGAGGCTAAAGTAGAAACTTCATCTTCACTATTGATTGTTGACAGATTACATCCTCATATCCCATTACTTGGTCCACCATCCCCTACAAAATTAGCCGAAGCTCTTACTGAATCAGGACATCCTTCGTGCGTTGCATCCTATACGAATCCTTCAATATTAACTTCTGCTCCCTGGAATATTATCTATGATCTTGCATTAGAAGTTTCTAATGCATCTATTGAATGAATATTAGCCACCGATGTAGGACATCTCAATTTTTGGTAGAATAATTGTTCCAGGTTTCTTTGTTTTACTTCTTAATTCAGAATATCTATCATCCCTCAATTTCCAAATTTCAGAAATTAAATCTTGTAGACCTCTTTCATTACTTTGATCCCTTAATATAGATTTCAAATCAGTTCCCGCCGATGCAAATAGACAAGTGAACAACTGTCCATCTGATGAAATTCTAGCTCTGGTACAATCTCCACAGAATGGTTGAGAAACAGAGGAAATAAAACCAATTTCAAACCTATTCTTTCCTTTTACCTTCCACCTTTGAGCAACTTCTCCACGATATGTAGAATCAATTGGAATTAACTCCAATCTTTTTTTGAGATGATTTTGAATTTCAGAACTTGGAACTATATCATTGTGTCTCCATCTATTGTGATTTCCCACATCCATGAATTCTATGAATCGTAGAGAAACAGGAAGATGTTCAAATTGATCTACTAATCGATCAATATCTTGTTCATTTATGCCTCTTCGGATAACGCTGTTTATCTTAACTTCTCCAAGGCCACAATCAATTGCTTCGTCTATTGACTTTAGAATAGATTCTATTTTTTCTCCCGAGGTGTTGGTTATACGTTCAAACACTTGGGGATCTAGTGAATCAAGGCTGAATGTAACTCTATCTAAACCAGATTTTCGTAGTGATTCTCCTCGTCCTGCAAAAAGTAAACCATTTGTTGTCATTGCAATTTCAATAGAATGTTTTGAAAGCATCTGAATTAGATTTTCTAAGTCTCTTCGAAGTAAAGGTTCTCCTCCTGTGAGGCGTATTTTTTTTAGACCAATAGGAATTAATGATTTTACAACTGTATTTATTTCTTCAAATGTCAATAGTTCATTTCTGTGCATGAACTGATGTTTTGAATCAAAAATTTCTGCAGGCATACAATAATCGCATCTCATATTACATCGATCTGTAACTGAAATTCTTAGATCGTGAAGTGGTCGGCCATTTTGGTCCAGCACCCCATGCATATTATGGCAAGGGAGTAGACACTGCATCAATCATACTGCTATATTTCATGTGGAGTGATTGAAGTAGTACCGAATCTTCGCATGTCTATGAACAAAGGCGTGACCATCGCGGGTGGAGTTGTTACTGGTATATTTTTACTCATAACAATACTAGGCAGTGTTATTGCAGGTTCCACAGTTGATGACCTTGAGAACTTTGACGATGACCGATCTCCATATTACACTCAGTCTGTGGATGGAGAAGTTACCTTCACTTACATCGATGAGGATAGAGCAGGAAGCGTTGCTTTTGAAGTTCTTCTTGATCTTGATTATGTTGATGAAGACAAAGATGGTATAGTCGATAATTGCAATGGCTTCCAAGTAACAGTCACCGATGAAAACGGTATTGATGTGACAGAAAATGTTTCTAAGATGGATTGTCAATATGATGAATTCTATGCAGAGGATCCAATGCATGAAGGAAAGGTTATTCACACTTATATTTGTGATACTTACTTTAGTTCTGATGATTGTAGTCTCAATTCTGAGTATAATGTTACAGTGACACTGAGAAACTCCACCGAGACTAATAATTTCGTTCTTTTCGATAACGATGCATATTCGGTAGCAATGCTAACTGCTCTTAGTGATGATATTGGTGCAGCACTTGGAGGAGGAGTACTTGCTACCTTGGGATGTTGCGGGATTCCTATTGGTTTGATTATTCTGATTATTGGACTAGCACTAAGTGGTCCTCAACCACCCTTCCAAGGTTATAATGTCGGATCTCAAATGCCCATGGCAGGTGCTATGCCTGCAAATCAAATGCCCATGGCAGGTGCTATGCCCTCGAATCAAATGGGGGGAGTAGTTTCTACCCAAGCCCCAATGCAGAGTATGCAGCCACCCTTGAGCAGTGATGCTACAGGCACTAATGTTCCAGATATGGCAGGTGCTTATGCCAATCAATTTACTCAACCCCCTACAGAGTAAAATAAATTATCAATTATCGAGGTGAAGTCATGATTTCAATTACTGAAAAAGCAAGAGAAATGCTACTTCAATTTCAACAGAAGGCTGACGACGATATTATCCGAGTTCTTAGGGTTGAGATTATTGGAAGGGGCGAGAAAGGATTTCGATATGATCTAAATTTAGTTGATATTGAAGAAAAAGATACATCAGATTTCGTTTGCGAAGTAGACGAAATGACAGTTTTGATTGCAGAAAGGAGCTCCCAATATATGGAAGGAGCAACTTTAGATTTCGTAGAGACCTTGATGGGGGGAGGGTTTCAGTTTGAGAACCCCAATCCTATGTGGGTTGATGATATATCAGTTGCAGTTGCTGAAGTAATTCAAACTGATGTTACTCCAATGGTTGCTTCTCATGGAGGCACTGTTGAATTGCTTGGAGTTGATGGAGATAAAGCAGTGATTGCTTTTGGCGGAGGTTGCCAAGGTTGCGGAATGGTAGATGTTACTCTTAAGCAAGGTATTGAAGTTGCAATTAGAAACAAAGTTCCTTCAATTTCTTCAATTGTAGATGCAACAGATCATGAAGCAGGAACAAATCCATTTTACTAATTTTACACTTTCCTTTTCGGGCCCTGAATAGTTTCTGTATTATTTGTTAAACGGTTAATTGCAATTAGTGCTGAATTTCTCCCAGACAAAATGGCTCCTTCTACGCTACCATGCAACATATGATCTCCACATTCGATTGTAACTTCTCCATTTCTTGGAAGATTAGTCAGTCTTTTTCCAGAGCTAGAAATCGGGAGGGCGTGAGTAATATGTTGAACAGCCAGTGTCTTCCAAGTTGAAACTGTACCGTCTCCAAACCATTGTCCTAGATCATTTCTCACCGCTTGTTCTACTGATTCCTTCGTCTCAAATCCCATTTCCTTTGCTCTGTCTCCAACTATTGTTGCAGTTACTAAGCTCCGTCCCGAGGGTGCATAAGATGGTTGAACATCAGAAGGTACTGCCACATGTGATACAATAGAAGATGAATCAATCAGATTAGAATTGAGTAAGATATGTTTCGAACGCATAGGTGATGATGGAGCATCAAAGTGAATTGTCCAAACGTGTTTCCCATCTTCATCAGTAGGTTCAGCAAATGCTTTGATAACGAGGTCAAAACGATGTGCTTCCCCTCTAAATCGCAGAGCTTTCTCTTCAATTCGGTCAATTTCAACACCTAATCTAATGTTATCTAGTCCAACCTGTTTCGCAATTGACAAAGGAACAGAACGGATGCCATTTTTTGGTAAAACCATTTTTCCTTTAGCCATCATTCTAAAGATAAAACGAAATAATCGTTCAGATGTTTCTAATTTCGATTCAAGAAAAATACCTCCAAATAGAGGTAAAAAAAATCGATTTATTGCATTATCACTTAATTTTCTTTTTTGAAGAAAATCAAGTGTAGTTTCGTCACTTCCATCAAATAATTGATCAATTTTGCCACTTGTAATTGATAATCTCAGAGAAGCAATTCTCAACAAATCTTTGATAGATAAAAATCCATTCAATGAACTCATAACACCTCTTATAGGATCTCTCCAAGGGTCTGCCATCAATTTCATACGAGCCTTTCCATTTTTGACTTGAACAACCCTTGCTCCTGCTTTGAATGGTTTGCAATCTAATGATTTGTAATCGATTTGTTTGGAAGTTTCTGGATATGCTGTTTGTAATACATGAAATCCATGATCTAAGAGAAATCCATCAATTTCTGATGTTCGCATTCTACCTCCAATCTCTGATTCTTTATCAAAGACAGTAACATTAAATCCATTTTTTATCAGAATTTTTGCACATTCAAGACCAGCAATTCCTGCACCAACGATAGCTATTTTTTTCTCATTATTACGAGAATCCATCACCATCACTGATTGACTCCAATACCTAATCCTATTCTAAATTCTTCTAAGTATGGGCCCATAGACTGTA
>MDSV01044027.1_pt1 | contig 11032 bp, 11 predicted proteins | sample 810851 | NCBI WGS metagenome assembly MDSV01 (sample SAMN05326640, study PRJNA326480) | marine metagenome | isolation source: seawater | place: Atlantic Ocean: North East | collected 2012 | reverse complement strand
GTAACAAAATTAATTAAAGAAGCCTTATCTATAGAAAAAGCAGGAGCTTTTTCTATTGTTTTAGAATGCATAACACCAAAAACTGCTAAGGAAATTACAGGTTTATTAAAAATACCTACAATTGGCATAGGTTCTTCTTCTAACTGTGATGGGCAAATTTTGGTTACAGACGATATTCTTGGACTAAGCGGTTTTTACCCAAAATTTGTTAAAAAATATACAAATCTTAACGTAATTATTCGAAAAGCAGTAAAAAAATATAGTAAAGAGGTTAAAAGTAAAGTATTTCCAAATAACAAAAATTTTTTATATGGAAGATAGAGTAGAAAACAAGAAAAACATCTCGTTAAAAATAATTGAAATATTTAAAAAAGAAAAAAAAATAATTTTAATTACATTATTTTCCATTATTTTAATCATAACTGGGATTTTTCTTTTAAATTATCATAATAATGAATTAAATAAAAAGACATCAGAAAAATATATTAAGGCAGGCTTACTTTTATCCTCAGAAAATAAAGAAGAATCTAAAAATATCTATAAAGAAATTGTATTGGGTAAAAACAGTTTTTATTCTTTGTTAGCCTTAAATGAAATTGTTGAAAATAATCTTGAGCCTGATAGCAACAAAGTTTTAGAACTTTTTATAGCTATAGAAAATATTAAAAATAATAAAGAACAAAAAAATTTGATTCAATTAAAAAAAGGTTTATATCTAATGAAAATATCTAAGCAAGAAGAAGGAAAAAAAATATTAAAAAAACTTATTGAAATAAATTCAATATGGAAAGAAGCGGCACTAGAAATATTGAATTAAAATTGATAATTTTTCAATAATAATCGATGAAATTTTTTGTTATTATATTAATAATTTTTTTACCGCATTGTTCTTTTGATAATAAAACTGGAATATGGGAAAATAATAATAAACCAGATATAACAAAAGAGTCAAAATTTAAGGATTTCAAAACAATCTATGCAATTGAGAAATCTTTTAATGAAATAGTTCTTCCAAATAAAGATTTAAAAATACTAACCGATTCTCCTAAAATCAACCTATTTTGGAATGATGAATTTTATAAGGAAACAAACAATTTAGATAATTTTAGTTATAAAAATCTAAATGAATTAATATTTAAAAGTAAAAAACTAAGTAAATATAAGGTAAAAAAAAAAATTTTATTTGATGGAAAAAATATTATTCTCAATGATGAAAAGGGCAATATAATTGTCTACTCTATTGAAAGACTCGAAATTATTTATAAATTTAATTTTTATAAAAATAAATTTAAGAAGATAAAAAAGAAAATTAATTTTATTATTAGAGATAATATAATTTATGCCGCCGATAATATCGGATATATCTACGCATTAGACTATAAAAATAAAAAAATTATCTGGGCGAAAAATTATAAAGTTCCGTTTAGATCTAATTTAAAAACTAAAAAAAATTATATTTTTCTAGCTGATCAAAATAATTTATTATACATAATTAACAGATCTAATGGAGAAAAGATAAATGCTTTACCTACAGAGGAAACAATATTAAAAAATGAATTTATAAATTCTTTTGCAACAGAAAAAAATAATTTATTTTTTTTGAATACTTTTGGAACAATCTATTCTTTAAATATCGATAATTTAAAAATTAATTGGTTTTTAAATTTAAATCAATCTTCCGATATAAATGTGAATAATCTATTTTATTCTAATTCAATTGTTATTAAAGACGATAAGATAATAATATCGACCGATCCGTATTTATACGTTTTAAATTTAAACACCGGTTCAACTATCTCAAAAAAATTAATAACTTCAATATCGAAACCTATTGTTTCTAAACAAGGGTTATTTTTTATTACCAAAGATGACTTACTTGTTTATAAAGATTTAAAATCATTCAATGTAGTGTATTCAATTAACATTAATGAGGAGATAGCAAAGTTTTTAGGAACAAAAAAAAAGTCAGTTGAAATCAAATCATTTTACGTTGTTAATAATAAAATATTTCTATTTTTAGAAAATTCATATCTTGTTGTTTTCAGCTTGGAAGGTAAAATTCAGCAAATTTATAAACTTCCAGTTAAATTGGGTACATTTCCAATCTTTATTGATGAGTCAATTTTATACTTAGATAAAAATAATAAACTTGTGAAATTAAATTAATTATTTGATTTACTGCTAAGCAAAGACAACTGTGTTATTTTTGAGTCCCCCAAATTATCAGCTGGTTTGATTGGATACTCTCCTGTAAAATAATGATCGCTGAATTGTGGGTATAAACTATTTCTTTTACCTTTTCCTAACGCCTCATAAAGTCCATCGATACTTAGAAATTTTAAGGATTTTGCTTTAATATAATCACACATCTCCTCATTATTTTTTTCATGAGCTAATAATTCAGATTTTGTTGGCATGTCAACTCCATAAAAATCAGGAAATTTTATTTCTGGGCAAGCAATTCTCACATGCACTTCCTTTGCACCTGACTCATAAAGCATTTTCACAATTTTGTGACAAGTTGTACCTCTTACTAAAGAGTCATCGATTAAAATAATGGACTTATCTTTAACAATACTTTTTGTTGAGCTTAATTTTAATTTTACACCTAAACTTCTAATATTTTGTGTTGGTTCAATAAAAGTTCTTCCTACATAATGATTTCTAATAAGACCTAGCTCGAATTTCTTCTTTGAATACTCTGCATAACCTATTGCTGCAGGAACCCCAGAATCAGGAACTGGAATGACGATATCTGCACTAGTATCTGTTTCTTTAGCTAATTGTATCCCAAAGTTTTTACGATATTCATAAGCGCATTTACCCTCGATGATACTATCTGGTCTTGCAAAATAAATATATTCAAATATACAGGGTCGTACTTTTTGTTTTGGAAATGGCTTTATGCTATTGATAATGTCATTCTCTATTACAACAATCTCACCATTTTCAACTTCTCTAATAAAAGTTGCCCCAACAATATCTAACGCACAAGTTTCGGATGCCAAAATATATGAATTTTTTAATTTTCCTATGACTAATGGTCTGATACCAAAAGGATCTCTCACACCTATCAATTTTTTATTAGTCATTACAACTAGAGAATAACCACCTTGTATTTGAAATAAAGTATCAGTTAGTTTATCAACTATTTTTTCCCTTTTCGATTTAGCGATTAATTGCACGATTGTTTCAGTATCACTAGTGGTTCTAAAAATAGCTCCATCTTTAACCAATGTTTCTCTTAAGATTAAAGCGTTAGTGAGGTTACCATTATGTGAAATACTTATACCTCCTACATGAAGATCAGCAAAAAACGGTTGTATATTTCTTAAAGATGTTTCACCAGTTGTAGAATAACGATTATGACCAATAGCAAATTTACCAGGGAGTTTCTTAATTACTTCAGATTTGGTAAAATGATCGCCAACTAGTCCTTGCCTTTTCTCTGAATGATAATTTTTACCATCAAAAGATACAATTCCACAACCTTCTTGCCCTCTATGTTGTAATGCATGCAAGCCTAAAGCAACTAAAGCAGCTGAATCTTCGTGATTAGAGATACCGAAAACTCCACACTCTTCTCTCAATTTATCTGATTTAAATTTTTTCAATTTCTTCTTTTGTATCTATTAAATCTTCACCTGAAGGGAACTCCTCTATAAGAATATCACTTCCTTGTTTAATAATATTAAATGAAAATGCTTCCTCAGCTGATATACCCCAATTTTGATATGGATAAAACCAATTTAGTATAGAAAATAGACATATTGACACTATATATCCTTTAAAAAGACCAAATATTAAACCAAATGTTTTATCAACAGAACCTACTCCAGTCCAAGTTACTGCTCTTCCTAAAGTTCTTGCTAAAACAATTGTTAAAAATAAAGTACATATGAAAATTGCTATACCAATACCAAAATTATTTACAAACTCTGACTCTACGTATTCACTAACAAAAGGCTGAAGTTTAGGCACAAGTATAATTGTTACAATTAATGCCAATATCCATTTCATAAAAGAGATAAAACTTAAAGAAAAACCAATAACAAAACATTGAATTACAAAATAAATCATTAAGATTATAAAAATAATATCAAAAATATTTATATTAAGAATAATTTCAAAAAATTCTTGCATCTTTTAAATTATTTTTTCATCCCCAAAAGGTTTATAAACAAGTATTAATTTTGGAAGAAGAGTAAGAACTGAAATTAAAGCAAGTAGCATAGCTATACCAGTAAAAATTCCAAAGTATATTGTCGGGATAAAATTAGATAAAATTAAAATTGAAAAACCAAAAACAATTGTTATTGAAGTATTTAAAATAGCAATTCCAACTGTACTGTGACATCTATCTAAGGTTTTTTTATAATTATTAATTTTTTTAAATTCTTCTCTAAATCTATAAATATAATGAATGCTATTATCTACAGCTATTCCTATGGTAATTGCTGCAATTGTAATAGTCATCATATCAAGAGGAATTTCAACTAAACCAATTATTCCCAATATAAATAAAGCAGCTAAAAAATTTGGCACTACTCCAATTAAGGCCAAGGTTGTATTTTTAAACAAGATAAAAAACATAATTGAAATACCTAGCATTACTATTCCTAAAGTTAATATTTGTGATTTAAAAAGACTTTGTAGTAAATTATTAAATAAAATTAAAACTCCAGCTAACTTATATTCTTCTTTCTTTAAATTTAATTTTGTATTTATTTCTGTATTAATTTTTTTTATAAGTTCATCTCGTCTTAAGTTTTCTAATGAGTCTTTTATTCTTACGCTTATTCTAGCTTCATCTTTATCGACAGAGATATAAGGTGAAACAATTTCTTGTTTTATTTCTGTGGGAATTTTACTATAAAGAACAGCTATTTCTAAACTTTGAAGTTTTTTACCATTCAAGTCCTCTGCAACTCTCAAAATAGATCCAAATGATAAAACTTTACCAATTTCTGGTAAAGAATCTAAATAATCATGAACTTTAATAATCTTATCCATTTTATCTCTTGTAAACCAATATTTTGCTTTATTTTGATTATTATCTTCTTCATCCTCCCACTCAGAAAATTCATCATCATCTTCTACTTTTTTATCTTTTTTGGGGAAGTTAATTATTACATTTAGCGGTGTAGTGCCTCCTAAATCATCATCAATTTTTTTCATACCCTTGTAGATTTCAGTCTCTTTATCGAAATAATTTATAAAACTATTTTCAACTTCTAACTTTGAAATTCCTAAAATACTTGAAATTAATATTATTATTGTAGAACCAAAAATTATAATCTTACTATTTTTTGCGAAATTTCCCAGCGCAGATGTAATCTTCGATTTTTCAGTATCTTTTACATTTATATCATCTTCGGATGAAAATATATTTAAAAGCGATGGTAATAATAAGAAAGTTACAAGAATAGAAACTGATAAGCCCATTGTCATCATCCAGCCAAAATCTATTATCGGTTTTATCCCACTAAAAATTAATGATAAAAATGCGCAAATAGTTGTAAGGACAGTATAAAGAATAGGTAAAAACATTTTTTTACTTGTTTCTAAAACTGCTTCAGCTTTTGTTAACTCTTTAAATTCCTTTTTTAATTGTAAAAACCTAACTGTAACATGAATGTTCATAGCCATATTAAGTATAAGCATTAAAGCAATAAAATTTGATGATATGACAGTTACTTTCCAACCAATCAAACCCAGGAGACCAATCATGATTATGACTGAGGTAGCACACCCTAATAATGGCATAATCACCCATTTTACATTTCTGAAAATTAACCATAGGGTGATGACTATGAAGATAAAAACACCTATACCAAAAACAATAATATCACTCTTAATATAACTCATCATATCGTTGGCAATCATAGGAATACCACCTAAATGAATTTTTGCTTCTACTCCATATTTTTTAATTACATCTCTAATCTCTGAAATATTTTGATGATTTCTAATATTATATAAATTTTTGTACTCTTCATACTCTTTAAGAAATTTTTTATGATTATCTTTTTCTACGTTAGAAAGACCTTCCTCATTAGATTGATTGTAATACTTATCTTTTACTTTTACATATTCCGCTAATCGCTCATCTTTTTTGAGATAAACTACGATGCCAGATGTTTTTCCATCAGCACTAATAACGTAATCTTTATAAATAGGGCTATTGATAATTTCTTCAAATCCTCTTTTTTTATCAATCTCAGGATGAGCTAAAGTTTTATAATTTTTAAGTCTATCCATCAGATTTTCGTCTGTACTTTTTAAGAGCGGTACATCAATTAAAGTTATAACACTATCTACCCATGATAACTTTTCAATTTTAGATTTTAATAATTGTAAATTAAGAATAGTTTCTTTTTCTGCAAAACTAGAAATCGGAGAATATGTAAGAACTAAAAAATCTTTAGCTCCATACCTTTCATTAACTTCCCTGAGGTATTTTAAATCTTTATCTCCTTCCAATATTAAAGCGTCCGAAGAAGCATCTAGATTAAAGTTTTTAGCGTGATAGAAAGATAATGTAATTAATATAAAAATAAAAAAAACTGTAAATTTGGGGAGATCGATAACCAATTTTTTGTAAATATTAGTAAACATAGAGGTTGTTCAGATATATCCTAAATATATGATAACTAAAGAAAAAAAATTATACTAATTTTTCCTCAGATCTTTAAATTTCGTATATATTCCCTCAAATTCAACTTTAACAGTACCTGTTGGTCCGTGCCTTTGTTTGCCCAAAATAATATCCGCTAGTCCATTCACGTCATTCATTTTAGATTGCCATTCTGCATGTTCTATCGAGCCAGGTTTTGGTTGTTTTCTCTCTAAATAATATGCTTCTCTATAAACAAACATTACTACGTCGGCATCTTGCTCAATCGACCCTGATTCTCGTAGATCAGCTAGTTGAGGTTGTTTATCATCCCTTTGTTCTACAGCTCTAGAAAGTTGTGATAAAGCTAAAACAGGAACGCCCAACTCTTTTGCCAATGCTTTTAATCCTTGAGTGATCTCAGAAATCTCTTGTACTCTACCCTCATTTTTATTTGAATTTGATCTCATTAACTGGATGTAATCTACCACAATTAAACTTACACCAAATAATCTTTTAATTCTTCTTGCCCTGTTACATAGTGTTGCGATTGTAATAGCTGGAGTTTCATCAATAAATAGTGGAAGATTATAAATATTTCTTGAGGTTTCGATGTACCTGTTGATTTCTTCCTCAGATACTTTACCTCTTCTAATATCATCTGATCTAATTCTGGCTTGTTCCGATAGTATCCTTGTAGACAACTGTTCTGATGACATCTCTAGTGAAAAAAAAGCTACAGAAGATTTTTCTTGTCTGGTCATAATAGTCTGCGCCGCATGATATGCAATATTAGTTGCTAGAGCAGTTTTTCCCATCGAAGGCCTTCCAGCCAATATAACCAAATCAGACTTATGAAGACCACCTAACATTTCATCTAATGCAGTAAGTCCAGTTGGAACCCCAACTATTCCTTTGTCGTTTTTCATGGCTAAAGTTGCCATCTCAATAGTTTGATCTAAAGCCTGATTAAATTTTAAAAATGATTGGGAGAAGCTACCTCGCTCCGCTAAATCAAATAAAGATTTTTCAGTATTTTCAATAATTTTTTCAGCATCCTGATCTTTTGTATTTAAAGTCTCAGAAGATAAATTATCAGAAATTAAAACCAATTCTCTCCTTAAATACATTTCATGTATTACTTTAGCGTAATCAATAGCTTGTTTTACTGATCCAGAGAATCGTGTGAGCTTGACTAAATATTCTGTACCACCAACTTCATCAAGCATATTATCTTTTTCAAAAAAATTTTTTAAAGTAATAGGATTAGCAATCATTCCCTTATTATTTAAAGTTTCAATTACCTCATAAATTTTAGTATGAGCTGGGTCATAAAAACTTGAAGTATTTATAATTGAGGCTACTTCATCAATAATATCATTATTAACTAAAATAGAACCTATTAAGGCCTGTTCAGCCTCTAAGTTAGATGGTTGTTTTTTGTTTGAATTTTCTTCAGCTAATTTAACTTTTTCCATATAAATATATTAAATACTGTTTGAAGTATTTAAAGGTAAAAGTTACACACTTTTTTTAAAGGACTGTGGAAAAGTTACTTTGATTGTATTTTATCTATCTTAATTGAAATTTTTGCGCTTACTTCTGTATGAAAAAGAACGTCAACATTGTAAGTTCCAATCTTATTTAATTCACTTTTTAAAACTATTTGAGATGGCTTTATCTCAACCTTCATTTTTTCCTGAATAATAGTTGATATTTCTTTAGGCTTAATTGATCCATATAGATCTCCATTTTCTTTACTTTCTTTATTGAAAACAAAAGATTTATTTTTAATTATATTTGCTGTTTCATTAAGTTTTTTCTTTAATTCAATATTTTTTTTATTCAATTCATCTTTTTTCTTAGAAACAAACTCTAAGTTTTCTTTACTAAATCTTAAAGCCTTACCTTTTTTTAAAAGGAAATTTCTTCCATACCCAGGCTTAACATTAACTTTATCGCCAATATTACCTAGATTCATTATATTTTCCAATAGTATAATTTCCATCTTAAATTAATCCTAAAATTTTTGCTTTTTTAATTTCTTTTGTCAGTTTTTTTTGTTTTCCACTAGAAACAGAAGTAATTTTTGAAGAAAGAATTTTATCATTTTCGGAGACATATTTTTTTAACAAACTTATATTTTTATAATCTATGATTGGGGCATTTTTAACAGATAACGGACATTTTCTATTAAATTTACCCTCTGATTTTTGAAATAAACTAAGTTTATTCAGAGAGCTAGTGCCTTTTCGTTGAAATTTTTTTCCCTTTCGCTTCATCTATTTTCCTTTTTAAAATATTCATTTTTTAAATCTAAACTTTTATACTTCACTGTTAAATATCTAATAATTGAACTATCTATTTTAATTTTTTTATTAATCTCAGCTAAAGTGTCTTTATTTCCTTCAAATTTATAATGAATATAAAATCCTTTATTATATTTCTTTATTTTTCTTGAAAGATTTAAAAGCCCCCAATTTTCAATTTTAACAACTTTTCCTGAGAAGTTATTAATAATATCATTATATTTGGCTTTTACCTTGTCTATTTCTGTAGACGAAAGATCTTGTTTTGCAACTAGTGTATGTTCGTAAAAACTCATTTTACTATCAATAATTGTTAATTTTATTTATTAAAGAGGGGTTTTATACTATTATAAAAGATCCATTTCAATAGTAATAATATAAACTAAAATAGTTTAAAAAATGAAAGCTTTATTGTTTCCAGGTCAAGGTTCGCAATCAATAGGTATGGGAGCTGAATTTTACAACAAATATGAAATTGTTAAAAAAATTTTTATAGAGGCCGATGATATCTTGAAATTTAAAATTTCTAAATTAATTTTAGAGGGACCTGACTCAGAGTTAAAACTTACAATGAATACCCAACCAGCAATATTAACAGTTAGCTATGCTATATTTTGCGTTTTAAAAAAAGAATTTAATTTTGATTTTAATTCTACAGCTTTTTTTGCTGGACACTCACTGGGCGAATACAGTGCTTTAGTTTGCTCTGACTCTTTAAAGTTTAGTGATGCATTATATTTGCTATTTGAGAGAGGTAAAGCAATGCAAGAAGCAGTTCCAATCGGTAAAGGCTCTATGATTGCTGTGCTTGGATCACAGATAAATGAAATTAAAGATTTATTAAAACAAACGAAAATTTCTGGAGTTTGTGAAATCGCTAACGATAACGCTGTTGGCCAAACAATTATTAGTGGTGATGTGGAAAATGTGAATAAATTTATTGATACTTTAAAAAGATCTAAAAAAAAATATATTCCCTTAAATGTAAGTGCGCCTTTTCATTGTTCATTGATGAACCCAGCAGCAGATAAGATGAAAGATAAGATAAATTCTGTAGATTTTAAAAAACCTCAATTCGATATTATCAGCAATGTGAGCTCACAAGTTGAAAATGATCCTGGGATTATAAAAAGATTACTTATAGAGCAAATTTTCTCTACTGTACGATGGAGAGAAAGTATCATAAAAATGTCTGAAGCTAATGTAACAGATTTTATTGAAATTGGACCGGGAAAAGTTTTATCGAGTATGGTTAAGCGAACAATTAAAAATATTAATTGCTTTAGTATAAATTCAATAGATGATATGAAAAAAGTTATTAAATGAATCTAAAAAATAAAAAAGTTATTATTACTGGAGCCACAGGAGGTATCGGCAAAAGTCTTGTAAAAAAATTTTCCAATGCTGGTGCGAATGTTTTAGCAACTGGAACAAAGGAGGAAAAATTAAATTATCTAAAAAAAGAATTTACCAATGTTGAAATTGAAAAATTTAATTTGGGCGAACATTCAAAAATTGAGTCTTTTATAGAATCTGCTAGTACTAAACTTGGTGGTTTAGATGTATTGATTAATAATGCAGGAATGAATTTAGATAGCTTAACAATAAGACTCTCAGAAGAAAATTGGAAAAAAGTTTTAGATATAAACCTTACATCTACTTTTTTAATGTGTAAGTTTGCAATTAAAAAAATGATTAAAAATAAGTCTGGCAAGATTGTAAACATTACTTCAATTGTTGGACATACTGGAAATTTCGGTCAAACAAATTATTCTGCTTCGAAAGCTGGAATAGTTGCTTTTTCTAAAAGTATGGCTCTAGAACATGCTAAAAAAAATATTAATATTAATTGTGTATCACCTGGATTTATTAAAACTGAAATGACTGATAAAATTCCAGAAGAATATAAAAAAATGTTAATAAGCAAAATTCCTGCTGGAGACTTAGGAACAGGAGACGATGTTTCAAATTGTGTAGCTTTTTTAGCTTCAGATATGGCAAATTATATAAATGGTGAAACTATACATGTTAATGGTGGAATGTATATGGCTTGACAATTCTAATTAATAATCTATTAAGAAAAATATAAATCATACGAAAGGTTTTC
>MDSV01224651.1_pt1 | contig 11035 bp, 20 predicted proteins | sample 810851 | NCBI WGS metagenome assembly MDSV01 (sample SAMN05326640, study PRJNA326480) | marine metagenome | isolation source: seawater | place: Atlantic Ocean: North East | collected 2012 | reverse complement strand
TTTTTTAATAAAGTTTGTCATTAGAATGGAACCTCATCATCTAAAGATACTTGGGCTGGCTTTCCCTGAGCCTGACCCCTTTCCTCATACTTGTTTCCCCTCAGAGACAGGAATGTCTCCCCTGTTTTATTGGCAGTCTTTTTCCAGCCAGCCAAGGACAATACAGGCTTTTCAACACCTCTACTCATCTGATCAGTGAGGTCATTTATAACCTCGTCAGACAACTCAAGTTTGCCTGTGTAGTCAGGTGAGGTTTCCTTGGTTTTTTTCTTGTTAGAAAACAAGACTCCCGATGGCGGATAATCACTCATTTCTCTTCTCCTTTGAATTTTTCACTATGAGTGGTAAAGTTCCCTAGAACTTTTTGATATAGGGCGGCATCGCCCTTCTTTAGGATTTCCAAAGCCTCTTTATTAGTACCCCAGAACTTCCTTAAATCGTCCAAATTGGCGCACTCAGGGATGAAAGTCATAAAGACCTCTGATAATAGCTTCATACCCTCAACGTCCTTTACAGAGCCATCTGCGGACGTTACAGACACCTTCTGCTCTACACCCTCTGGTAAGTCCTCTCCAGCGTAGATGTAATGACCCAATCCGTGCATTGCACAACATTTCGCCAAGCATCTCTGCAAGGCGGTGTTGACTTGAAAGCTATCTGGGTTTTGAACAGATTTATTCTTATAGTCCAGAACAGGCATGATCTCCGTCTGCTCCTCATCACCAATCCGAACAGTTACAGCCACATATGCGTAGCCATGCTCGTCCTTGGTGTATGGTAATCCACGATCAGGCCTATCTGGATTGTCCAGATAAGTCTCAGTAGACCAGATATGCTTTACATATCTAGCTTGAGGAAAGGCTTTTTTTACTTCACCCCAAGCCCATGCCCAACTCAAATAAGTCAGGCCGTTCTTTTCTTCGGTATGATCCGAAACATCAACCTTGGATAAGGTCTCCCAAACACTGCTCATACTATATCTCCTTTGAACTGTGAGCAAAAATTAGCGACACCGCAGTAGTCGCCATTACAGCGTACAAGTTCCCCTGCACGATGTTCTAGTTCGACAGGTACTGTTTGCCCTGTCATAAATTTTTCAGCATCTTCTTCATTGTCAAAAACACGCATGGCTCTCTTCAAACCTTTTTTCTTTACAGCCCATGCCTCGCCACGCTTCCAGCGTTCTTCATCGGAACATGGTGGGAAGCCCCCAGACAGGTCGTAGTCAACCTGTGCATCCTGATGCATGGCGATCCGTTCTTTTATGTATTCAATCCGCTTTGTGTCAGGCCAGATCGGTATGTCAATTAAAACAACTGGTGCTTTTGGATACTCTTCCTTACGCTCTGCCTCACGCCTGTTCCAATCCCTAAGTATGGCACATATCTGTAAGGACTTGACTTTCATTCCCTTGTTTTTTTGTGCCAAAAAAGCGTAGCAGTTTAGTTGCTGTTCCCATTCGATCTTCCCATATATTACAGACCACACACTGGTAACTTTGTAGTCTGTTATAGAGATTGTTTTTCCATCGGTTTTCTGATGGTCAACAGCACCAGACAAAACCCATCCATTGACATCAGCATAAAGGCGTTCCTCAAGTGTTACGCCCTTGTCATTTTTTGAACTCTCAAGTATGTGATGAACAGCCGTACCAAAAAGAGGCCATATCATATCTGCCGCATCAGATGTTAAATCAGCAGAGTTTGCCTCACGCAGTAACCTAACGCGAGGGCTATCAATTAGAGTTGTAACAGAGATGTCAGATTTGCCCTTACTGTATTTATCGTTACGAGCAAAGTTGACGAATGATTCTGGTAGGTTATGATTGTTAGTAATTTGCATGTAAGTCTCCCAACTTCAATTACCTATATGGCATCTATATACAGCATTGTCAATAGGTAAGATGGATATTAAATATGGCTAAAAAAGTACATCAATTTCAAATACTTGGAGAACCAGCCAGTAAGGCCAACAGTAGAAAGATCGTAAGACTCAAAGGAAGGCCAATATCTATAAAATCCGACAAGGCACGAAAATATGTAAAGACATTTTGTGATCAGTGTGAAAAACTTGACGAATTATTCAAGTCGGATGTATGTGTTGAAATGTTAATTTACTATTCATCAAGAAGGCCAGACCTTGATGAGAGTTTAATTTTGGATTGTATGCAGGGGCTTATCTACGAAAATGACAGGCAAGTTAAACAGAAGCACATATACTGGTCGCTTGACAGAGACTGCCCCAGAACTCTCATCAGAGTGTCGCCTTTGGAGGCAGGTGGTATCCCAAGCTATTTCGGATGCCTACCTTGAAGATCTGAAACAAAAGGATTTAGTATCGGAATGGATTAACTCACCAGACTTCGATACTGTTTGCGATCTTGCCTCACTCGATACACATAGAATGAAAAAAAACTTTATAGAAATTTTATCAATGAAACCAGCGTTGGCAAAAATGAAAGGTAGGATGATTAAGCATTTATTAGAGAGAGAATAAGTTATATATAACTAATTTATTATAACCATATATATTATAATATATATATTATAAACACTATTCACGAACTAAATCATTCTTCCCAACTCCGGGGTTGACAACATTTTCTCCTGAGAATATCGTGTTTGCTGTTCTATGGAGGAACATATGAAAATCGAAAATACTTTAATTGGCACAGCCCATAAACTTGGTGCTGGTCAACACAGGGTTCAGTGTCCGTTTTGTTCTTCGACAAGAAGAAAAAAGGGTATGAAAGACCTTTCATTAAATATTGAAAAAGAACATATCCTTTACAACTGCCACCACTGTTTGGAGACTGGCAAAATCAAATTGGAACTTCACGAAATCAAAACTAGGAGAAAGCCGATGCAACTAGCGGTCAAGCACGATTACAAGGAACTATCTGATAACTCAATAGCTTGGCTCAACAGTCGCGGAATATCTGAAGACACGGCAAATAAGGCAAAACTAAAAACATCCAAAACTTACATACGCGCAGTGAATGCTGAGACAGAGTGCGTTGTTTTCCCATACACAAATCAAGGTCAGCAATACGCAGCAAAAATAAGAAGTTTGTCGGATAAAGGTTTTTCATGTAACGGCAGCCCACAATCATTTTTTAATATTGATAACGTGGCAACAAATGACGATCTGATTATTTGTGAGGGGGAGATGGACGCTTTGTCGTTCATGGAAGCTGGTTACGATAGCGTGGTGAGTGTGCCGAATGGCGCGGTGATGAAGGTGGTGGACGCAGATGTTGACCCAGAAGAGGACAATAAATTTAAGTTTTTGTGGGATGCAAAAAAGAAAATAGACCTAGCCGCGAAAATAATAATTGCGACAGACCACGATAGTGCTGGACAGGCAATGGCAGAAGAGATTGCCAGACGCATAGGCAAGGACAGGTGTTGGAAGATAGAGTTTCCAGAGGATTGTAAGGACGCTAATGATGTCCTTGTGAAACATGGTAAAAAGAAACTTGATGATATCACTGCATTTTGTAAGCCGTGGCCTGTTGCTGGTCTGTATGACGCATCACATTTTTATAAGGATCTGGATGAGATTTATGTCAATGGTATCGGCTCAGGTGCGAAAACAGGATATCCAAATGTGGATGAGTTATACAGCGTTGTAGAAGGACAACTAACTGTGGTCACTGGTCATCCATCGTCAGGCAAGTCAGAGTTTATTGATCAAATTATGATAAATCTTGCTTCGCGGGAGGACTGGAAGTTTGGTATTTGTTCATTTGAGAACGAACCACGAATACACATAGCAAAGCTGATCAGCAAATATCTTGAAAAGCCTTTTTTTGATGGCATGACACCGCGAATGACAAAAAGTGAATTGGAACGGGGTAAAGCGTTTATTCAATCTCACTTCTCTTTTGTCTATCAGGCTGATGGTTCGATGGCTACAGTCGAGGGAATTATTGAAAGGCTGAAGGTTGCAGTGATGCGGAATGGCATCAAGGGCGCGATCATTGACCCATACAACTACATAGCCAAGAGCCGTGACATATCAGAGACAGATTGGATTTCAGATATGCTTACAAAGCTGAGGGTCTTCGCTCAGTCGCATGGGATACATCTCTGGTTTGTGGCACACCCAACAAAGATGATGCGCGATCAGAACGGCAAGATACCGCCACCAAAGGGCTATGATATATCGGGATCTGCCGCATGGTTTGCAAAGGCAGACGTAGGACTCACAGTCCATCGTCCAGACCCAAACAAAACCGAAAGCCAGATCCATGTATGGAAGTGCCGCTTCTCATGGGTAGGCCAGCAGGGTCAGGCAAGCCTGTATTTCAACCCTGTCACATCGACATATACACATGAACTTGATGATCCATTTTCAGATATGCCAGAACCGCAATACGATGCGGCAAAGTATGGGGAGACACCATTTTGACCAGATTAGGAAAACAGTTATTAGAAGAGGCGGCGGTAGTGATTGATGCCAGAGGCGATCATTACGATGCGCCGATAAAAAATTTTACAAGGATTGCCAGACTTTGGAGCGTGATCCTCGATACTGAGGTTACGCCGATGCAAGTAGGTCTTTGCATGGATGCTGTTAAAACGGCTAGGCTTTGCGCCACGCCTGAGCATTGGGATAGTCTGGTTGATAAGGCAGGATATGCGGCGGCTACAGCAGAGTGCTTGAGGCCAATAGGAACTGATGATAGTAGTTGATCATCCAAAAAGTTTCATGTAACTTTTTCTCTCCTCCATAGAGACTAGGGGCGGCTCATTAGAACCGCCCCTTTTTTGTGCGTGGGATGCAAACAGAGGGAGATTAGGTGACAGGCTCTGAGTGCTTGCGGCAGTCCCACAACCGCCGTTCAACATCCTGTCACCTGTTCATGTTAGTCACAGCTTTCATTACGCTCTACATGGGCGTAATGACAACCATCTTCATTTTCATAAACCCTGCGAACTCTGGTGTCATACCCCAGAGGTGGGTAACTTCTCGCATAATTTTCAATCTCTCTGTCCAATGACCTTTTGTCATTGGCAGTCAAAACAACGCTAATTGTTCTCATCCCATCTCTCCTTTTTCATCATTTTAATTGTTCCGACAATAAATATAAATGTTCCAGAATATAGAACAGCCATACCAGCCAACATATTTTTGCTGGGGTCTTCGATGACCCCGATACCAGCCAGCATTGAAAGCAGTCCCACTATAGATACAAAAGCCCATTTAATCATTGTTACTCTCCTCATTATCTCGCTCAATGCGCGAGGTCATTGCATTTAAGATTAGGTGCGTTGCCTGTTGTGGGTCTGGAGCGCAGTCATATGATAATTCTACAACAAAGCGCGACATAACATTTGCCACATGAAAAGGGGTTGCACCCTGATTTGAAAACTCCTCTGTCATATCTAACAGACGATTATACATATCTTCATATCTCATAAGTCGTCTCCTTCGATCTCATAATCTAGGTATCCGCAAGCGGCATCAACACCCAACAAAAACATCTCTTGATCTTCTTCTGTATCAAAAGCATATGTCTCTGTTTTGTCCTGACAGGTTCCCCAGATAATTGTGATAACGTGGTTTGCATTGTCAATCTGATCTTGTGTTTGACCGATGCAGTTAACGATTGGCTTTCTAATAGATGACAGATATTTTCGTAATGCTTCACTCATTTTTTATTCCTCGCTTGTTGAAGTCTTGTGGTTTCGATAGCGTGACAATTTGCACATATTACGACACATTTCCTGATCTCACTGATCAGATTTTTTAGTGGCGCATCACGCATATCTGATACGTTTTTTGATTTGTCACCCAGATGATGGAACTGCAACGCAATACCATTATCATTATAGCCGCAGTGACTACAGCCCTGAGCCTCTTTATAGAGGTTGAGCCAGTGTGTCCTGCGGCGGCGGTTCATCCATTGTTTAGCGCGAGATTTACCCTTACGCCGCCAGAATGATGAGGGTGTAGTCCACTCCTCACCATTTTTAGCCAAGCGGTGATAGCCCCAGAATATGCGACCATCACCCCTGACCTCACCATGAACAGGCATCAAACTGCCTCAAGTTCTTTCAGAACGTGAGCCTTGACCCTGCGATCAAACAAAGCCTTGCAGTCACCCAACGTGCGGTGAAAGGCGTGGACGTTGTTTGTTGCGTCCAATGGGACACTGTGAGAAGGATCATACACAGGCTTCTCAGCAGATGCCTGACCATAAACCAACAGCCATCCATCATCTGCAAATGCCTGTTTGTTTTTGATACCGAATGTTTTGACCTCATAAACTGTGGTCATATCATCGTTGATGTGTTCAAACCTTTTGATCTTCGCAGAATATACAAACCGCAGACCGCTTGATGACCTGATGATTGCTATGCCGCGATCCATAACGACTTTATTCCAAGCGCACGAGATTGTGACAAAAATCTTTTTCCAGTAATCCTTGCCCTCATTCTCAAAGCCCAGATCTAAATCAGGATTTTTCCTGATGTGAACCTCACAGGTTGATCGCTGGAATGCCATGCCAAGCGCACGACTAGCCATGTGCGCTCCCTTTGTGCCATGATCAACAACTGGCTGATATTCTTTACGCCTCTTTTGATTACGCCTGATTGCACTCATAGCATCTGTCAACTCATCAATGTAACGATAAATTGCGTGAGACGCACTGCGATTTATAGCTTCGATTTTATTGTCAAAATCTTTAGCCGCATCATCCATACGATATCGGCGGCTATCAGATGCCGCTTCAAGGTAGGAGTGGGGGATGCCCCACTCCAGTTGTGCTTTGCGGATTTGTTCTGCCGCAAACGACAGAAACTTGTGTTGATCGCGAGTAATGTTACCCATCTTTAATCTCCCATTTTGAGGATAGCAACCTCACCCCAAGGGGCGCGGTCACTACCGATATCGGTTGAAACCCAAAGCACTGGATAATCCGGTGCATCGGGGAAGTCAGATATTTCCAAGTCAGTCAGCCCGACAAAATTATCGCAGGGCAACTGCTTGTCTTCTATGTAGTCAAACACTGGTGTGACCCTAGTGCCACCCCTGCCATTGATCTCGATTTTCTCAATGACCTCACCCTGTTCGTAACGATGAACAGTGCGTACCTGCGTGTCGCAAGTAATGACTGTGACAGAGCGTGGCTTCTGATCTTCGGTGATAGCATTCATCTCGCCAAGGAAGTGAGACAATTCATCACCTGAGACAGAGCCTGATGTGTCAACATAGACAATCACATCACCAGCCCCCAGCTTATCGACACTGGGAAGGTATATGCCTTGGTTGAACCAAGCATTCTTTTGTGGTCTGCGCCATGTGTAATCATCAGGCTGATCGCCGCCAATAAAGCGGTTGAGAACATCACGCCAGTCGATCTGGCAACGCCGCATGACCTGTACAAGCTGGTCAATTTTGGCTGGTAGTTTGCCCTGAGCCTTAGCCGCATCAGCCGCCATCAGGACTTTGATGTCCATCTCAGCTTCGATCTGCTTGGCCTCAGCCTCGCTCAATGGCTCACCATCATCGCCCTCAGTCTGCTGAACGCCGCCCCATGTGGGTGCGTCCTCTGGCACATCACTGTTAGGCATATGCGAATAGATGCGCTCTGCCGCCCAGTCTTTATACTGCTCCCACTCAGGCTTGCTGGTATGGAATAAACCATCAGGCGGCAACTGAAAGCCATCGTCAATCAGGATGTCATTGATAGCAATGTCAGTGCAGACATTCCATTTCTTGTGGTCACGCTCACCAATCCGCAAGCAGTGCTTAAACGCAACGTGCAACACCTCGTGTGCAATCACGCCCATGATAACGTCCTGATCAAATCTATCGACAAAGGCGGCATTCCAGAGGATCGACTTGCCATCAGTTGCCATAGTCGGCACTGCATCGGTCTCGACAAAGTTGAGACCCATAGCGATAGACCCGAAAAAGGGGTGCTTCAGAACCAACTGTGTTTTGGCTCTGGCAATTTTTAGATTAGCATCCATGATGCATCTCCCATGTTGAAAAAGTGATATAGAACTTTTGAGGGGCGGCATGACCGCCCCCCAATATGTTAGAGGATAAGCTGTTTGCCATCGGTAATAATCCACTGGCGTACAGCCTCAGACTGCTTGAGCGTCTGATCTCTGTTCACGGCATCCTTAACTGTGAAGGCCGCGAACTCCTGAGCATCAAGCCGCTTGAGATACTTGATGATATTGCCAGCATTGGCCTTGTTCATCTTGTGTGACAAGCCAGCCGCCAGAGCATACAGCACCATCGCATCGCTGGGTATCTCCGCACTGTCAGGGTTGCTGATGATCTTGTCGAGATCAGGCATAGTGGCCTTTAGCTTGCGATAGCCCATGAAGTCCGCACAAGCGGCACGGCCTACCTGACCGCTGATAGCTTCAGCTTCGCACACTGCGTCAAGACCCCAGCCCAGAGTGGTAGAGACCCTATCCCAACTGCGAGGGGAAGGTGATGCATTGGCATCCCTGTCGAACTTATGCAAAAACTCAGGACGCGCTCTCAAGAAACCAGTCACATCCTCATGGACACCATGCGCCATGAAGTAAGCGATAGTGTCCTCTAAATCTGCCTCAATATCTAGGTAACACAATCTGTCTCGCAAATGTGTCGGAACTGTCTGCGTCCCTGCCCTGTCGCTGGTGCGGTTCATAGCTGTTACAATGGCAACATTGTCAGGCAGTTTGAACTCGCCAATCCTGCGCTCATTGATGATTTGCGCCGCATTGTTCATTACCATGACTGGGGCCTGTGCCAGCTCGTCCAAAAACAGAATAACACCTTCCATTTCAGATGCCATTTTATGCAAGTCATTGAGCCAGTGAGGCCGCAACCTGACTGCCTGACCTTCCTCTGCATATATAACGCCAGCAACCTCACTAGCATCCATTTGGGCAAGGCTGAAAACATAACAGCCGAACTCTATTTCCTCAGCACTGCTTTGGACTAGGGTGGTCTTACCCAAACCAGCACCGCCAATTAGGTTGATAATTAGTCGTGAAGCATCTCTGCCGCCAGCGTTCTCTATTTGGCTTTTGATAGATGCTATAAGAACATTCTTTGCTTGTGATAATTTCATCACGCAGTCTCCATTAAAGGTTGAAATGTAACAAGACGCTACGAACCCAGCAGGGGCTGGGGTTTCGGGTGTGTCTCACGCACCCTCATCAGGTAGCTTTATGCAGTCTCCCATTTTGCATCTTGTTCCGCGATCTGATCAGCTAGTGCAGAACCAGCCGCGATAAAATCACCGCCTGATCTCACATTGAAAGGCTTGGTGATATCAAACCGCCGATATTGTTTTACTCTCAGGTCATACACCACAACCAGATGGGCTGGCACGCTGGGGTCATTTTTCATAACGCCCCAGACATCACGCCGTGTGCCATCTTTTTTGGTGAATGAACCAGTGAAAAATCTGCCAAACCATCCCGACAGTAGGGTTTCTTTTCTATGCATTAGCATTTCTCCTTTTTTTTGCAGTGAATTTTGTGTGATACCTTTGCGGCATCTTGTATGCACTTTACCCAGTCACCACCGCTTGCGGCATGGACACGTTTGAAACTTTCCCAGTCCATAGGCTTCCAAAGCCCAGCGACATCAGCACAATGCTCATGCCATAACTGCATTCTTTCAGACATATTCTGAACAATCACACTCATAGTGAAATCTCCCAAGAAAAGAGGGGGCAAAGCCCCCATTATTAAAAATTGGCAACAACATCATTGACTGTGTCGTTGTCCTTTTCGACTGCCTTGCCAGCCTCTTTAGCCGCATCAGCATTCGCGTGGTATGTGGTACGCTCTGCCTCAAGTTTGCGTAGCTCATCGAAAAACTCAACCAGCTCCTTATCTTTCAAGCCATCCTTAAACTTGTCACCCTGCACCACTTTGCCGTTTTCTTTTTTGGTTGACCATTTACCCATCACCTTTTCGGCAAGGATCAAAGCGGCAGACTTGTCAGCCTCACCCGACAAGGCCTTGGCAAGTTTTGCTTCGGAAGTGATGCCCTTATCAGCAAACACCGCCAGCACAGCGGTTGGCGTGATGTTAGCACCGAAATCAAACTCACGTTTTGCACCAACAGAATTTTCTAGGTACTTTTTAGCAACTGCATCTTTACAACCGCCATCAGTCGTCAGGTCATGGTTAACAGTTTTTGAAATACTGCGCGGCAAGTTGCCTTTTTCTGTCAGGGTCACGCCTGAGATTGCGCTGATCAACTCAGCATATGTTGCCAGCTTGGTTGCGTTGACCTGCTCAGTGACCTGCTTTGCATCACCCTTGAGGCCAGCGAGTGTGACCTCATTAGAGGCAACAGTTGAAACAGTATTTGCGGATAGTGAAAAGGTTTGATTAGCCATGTCGGCATCTCCCATAAAAGTTGAAAAGTAGCAGGACGCTACGACACCGCATGGCGCGGTGTTTCGGGCGTGTCCTACGCGCCCATCATCAGGTAGCTTTTCATTTCTTTAGAGCGCCGGTCAAAGAACTTGCCGCCCCGAACAATGCTAGGCTCATCATCCCAATGGCCTTCGCGGTAGTCGATTTGAGCGCGGTTGTCGATGTCATCAACAAACAGCCGCATGATATCAAGTCGAACCATTGTCGATGGCTTGATGTTGTCGTTTAGCAATTCTTCCAGAAAAGCGCGGTATGCTTCGCGCAATTCTGCTGGCTCAACACTGTCAGCGCATTCAATGAAATTTGAAATCTCATTGTGGTTGTACTGAGATGACATATTGAATTTAAATTTGAATGGTATGGTTTGCATTATGCAGTCTCCCTTGCTGTACGCGCTATGGCCTGAGCATCTTTGAAATCTGAGGTGCGATAGACAACCTCATAGGCCGGGCTATCGTAGACCATGCCAGAGTTGGTGTAGTCAGCCCATATGGTAACGTCACCAGCCTTTGCGGCAACTCCAACACCAGTAAATTTAACCACAATCCATTCTTTCATTATGCAGTCTCCCTTTTTGGTTGTGGGTGGCAGGACTTGCCGTCAGATAACCGAATGACCAAAAA
>MDSV01166314.1_pt1 | contig 11035 bp, 9 predicted proteins | sample 810851 | NCBI WGS metagenome assembly MDSV01 (sample SAMN05326640, study PRJNA326480) | marine metagenome | isolation source: seawater | place: Atlantic Ocean: North East | collected 2012 | reverse complement strand
ATTGATTTCACAACAGATAATCAGATAACATTTAGAGTTGGTACAAGCAATAGTGTTTCGATGACAGCTGGTACGGTAACAGCTGAAACTTTCAATTTAGGAAATAATGTTATTTTTAATGAGCATCATAATGGTATTGCAGAAATTACCTTTGAGAGATACTTTTTCCTAAGTCAGACAAGTCTTGGAAATCAAAAATTTGCAGTAAGTGGAAGTGGTCATACTGGGATAGGTCGTTCCTATCCTGACCCTTCAACAATGCTAACTGTAGCCGGTAACATAAGTTCAAGTGCTAGAACCCATACCGATAAATTACAAGTTGACAACTATGCATTATTTAAAGGGCCATTTGGATATAATCCTTCCCCTGTTGCTATTAGTGGTACTAGTGGTCAAGTACTTGATGCTAGAAGTCAAAATACATTCTATGTTAACAATGCAGCTGCAGTTGTTCACGGAATTAGAGGTAATGGTGAGATAGGTCAAATAGTAACTATTTTCTGTACGGGACTGAATAGAGCAACACTTCATAATGCAGAAACTGGAGTTGGAGCTTCTGAACAATTACACCATTTTGCTAGTCGTGATTTATCACTTAGAGCTCCAAGAGCTCAACAATATATTAGCTATGGTTCGGCAGGTTGGTTATTAATATAAGGAGAAAAAGATGATTAATTTAGAAAACAATTCAATGACAGAAGCAGAAAAAGATGCTTTAACTGCAGATTATTTATTCACAGGACTTATAGTATTCTGCACAGATACAAATAAACTATACATCTATAATGATGATGCTTGGAAATCTATCACATTAAGTTAAAAAAAAATTGTATTTAGAGAATTTTCTATATATTTATATATATAAATGGTTATAGTTAGTAAATTGATAAACAATAAAACAATAGGAGTTACAAGATGTCAGAAGTAAAATTCACAGAAGAAGAGATGCAAAAGTTAGCAGACCTTCAACAATCATATCAACAACTTCAAGCAACATTTGGACAACTTAGAGTTCAAAGAATTATGCTTGATGAACAATTTTCAAACTTAGAAGAGACAGAGATTTCAATCGAAGAGCAGTATAAGAAAGCTCAAGGAACAGAAAGAGACTTTGTTAAATCTTTAAATGAAAAGTATGGGCCAGGAACATTAGACCCAGCAACAGGTACCTTTACACCAACAGCTACAGAAACACCAGCTACAGAAACTCCAGAATCTACTGGTTCACCGAAATAATTAAACAAAATCTATAAATATCAAGCAAAAAAGTTTTTTTGAGATTTTTTTTGTATATTTATATATGGTTGGATGTTATAGCTTTTGCAATAACAAACAGTTTTAATTAATCGATTAATGAAAGTAAATTCAAGGGAGAAATAAAATGGCTGAAAAAATAGTAAGTCCAGGTGTATTTACCAATGAAATAGATGCATCTTTTCTACCTGCCGCAATTGGTAATATTGGAGCCGCAATAGTAGGGCCGACAGTAAAAGGTCCTGTTGAAGTTCCAACAGTAGTTACATCATATGCAGAGTTCCAAGAAAGATTTGGTGATAGTTTCAAAAGTGGAAGTAATTATTATACATACTTCACTTCTGTCGCTGCTAAAAATTATCTTCAACACTCTGGTCAATTGACGGTAGTAAGAATAGCTGGAGATGGTTATGCACCAGCTTCGGCAAGTGTTGCAACAAACACTGGTTCCACTGCGAATCCAACATCATTCGAGTTAGTAACTTTATCAGATGGTGAAGTATTGAATAATAGCGGAACAATAGGAACTAATTCATTACTTAGTAATGGTACATCAAACAATGTAAGATGGGAAATATCAACACAAAATAAAAACAAGGGAACATTTACTCTTGTAATTCGTAAAGGAAATGATAATCAAAAAAGAAAAAATCCATTAGAGACTTGGAAAGATTTAACACTAGACCCAAATTCACCTAATTATATTAGTAAGAGAATTGGTGACCAGTATATGTCATTCAAATCAGATGATGGGTATTATCTACAACCAACAGGTGATTATCCAAATAAATCTAAATATGTTAGGGTTTCAAATGTAAATCCTCTAGTAGACTATTTAGATGAGAATGGAAGTATTGTAGATGCAAATACTACTGCTTCATTACCAGCACTTGGAAGTGGTTCACTAGCTGGAGCATTTCAAGGTGGTAATGATGGATTGAAAGTAGACCATCCACATTCTTTCTATGGTGATGCAACAGCATCAGGTAATTGGCAAGGGTTCAAACTTGATGGAACAACAAGTCTAACAGGTAGTCTTTCATTCGCTAATGCATTAAATCTATTATCGAATGATGATGAATATGATATTAATATGTTAATACTACCAGGTGTTTCGAACGCTATGGCTAGTGCTCTTGTTTCAAAAGCTATAGATACGGCAGAATCTCGTCAAGATACTTTTGTATTAGCTGACCCAGTTGGTTATGGTTCTATGATTTCAGATGCAGTAAGTGCGGCTGAAACATATGATTCTAATTACGCCGCTATGTATTGGCCTTGGGTTCAAGTGAATGAGCCTCAAATTGGAAGAAATGTTTGGGTGCCACCTTCTTGTGTTATGGCAGGAGTTATAGCATTTAATGATAAGGTAGCTCACGAATGGTTCGCTCCAGCTGGTTTAAATAGAGGTGGAATTGACACTGCTATTCAAGCGGAGAGAAAACTAACTCACGGAAATCGTGACACATTGTATGATGCGAATGTTAATCCGTTAGCTACATTCCCTGGTGAAGGTGTATGTGCGTGGGGTCAAAAAACTCTACAAAAGAAATCTTCAGCATTGGATAGGGTTAATGTACGAAGACTATTAATCAGAGTTAAGAAGTTTATTGCTGCTTCTTCAAGATTCTTAGTATTTGAACAAAATAACTCAGCTACAAGAACACGATTCTTAAACATTGCAAATCCTTTCTTAGAAAGAGTTCAACAACAAAGTGGTTTGACAGCGTTTAAAGTTGTGATGGATGATACAAATAACACACCAGACTTGGTTGATAGAAATATCCTATATGGACAAATATTCTTACAACCTACAAGGACTGCTGAGTTTATCGTATTAGACTTTACAGTACAACCTACAGGAGCTGCATTTCCTGAGTAATATTAGTATTTAAAGGAAGTCCCGTGTAGTAATCAAAAAACCCTCGTTAATTGAGGGTTTTTTGATTTTATAATGGTGTTTTTTTTCAATTTGGTTATATTTATATATGAGTTGATAAACAAAGACTTAAAGTATTATGAAGATATTTTAGGAAAGAAAAAAAAAGTTTACTAGGAGAATAAAAATGGCAGATTTCATTCAACCAGATGAATTATTTCCAACGGCTTATGAACCAAAACAGAAAGCCAGATATATTATGTATGTAGAGGGTATTCCTTCTTTTGTTGTTAAAGTTGCGGCAAGACCAACAATTACATTCGATACTATGGAAATAAGTCATATTAATGCAACAAGATATGTACAAGGAAAAGGAAAATGGGGTACTACATCACTAACATTAGCAGACCCAATTGTTCCTTCATCAGCACAAGCTGTAATGGAATGGGTTAGATTAAGTTATGAGTCTGTTACAGGTGCCGCAGGTTATCACGAAAATTATGTTAAAGACATTACAATTAAATTACTAGGGCCAGCCGGTGACATTGTTGAACAATGGACTGGTAAGAATGCATTTATAACAGAAGCTAATTTCAATGACTTGGATTGGTCTTCTGCTGCTGACCCATTAGATGTAGGTCTAACATTACAATGTGATTATTGGATATTAGAATTTTAATTGACAATTATTAAGTTATAAGTGTAGTTTATCAATTGCATAAAAAAAGGTGATAATTTTTATCACCTTTTTTGTTTTTCTATATATTTATATATACAATGGTTGTAAAAGAATCTTATATTAAATTTAATAAACGGAGGTTGTAAGATGGCAGAACAAAAACAAGCCACAAGTAATGCACCAACACAGAAGAAAGAATTTCCTACTGAAATAGTTACTTTGCCAAGTAATGGATTTTTTTATGGTGAAGATAGTCCTTTAAAAACTGGAAAAGTAAGAATTAAGTATATGACAGCTAGAGAAGAAGATATTCTTACTAGTAAAAATTTAATTCAAAAAGGTATAGTTCTTGATGAGTTGTTGAAAGCTTTAATAGTTGATAATGGTGAGGGAAAACCAATCAATATGGATGAATTATTATTAGGTGATAAGAACGCTATACTTATATCAGCTCGTATTTTAGGATACGGAGCTACTTATGAGTTCGAAATGCAAGACCCATCAACTAATGAGAAAGTAAAAGATTCTATTGATTTAAATATGTTAAATACGAAAGATGTTGATTTTAGTAGTTTAGAAGATGGTCAAAATAAATTCTCATTTCAGTTACCAATTTCAGGTAAAAATATTGAATTTAAAATTTTAACTCATAAAGATGAAAAAGAGATAGATATTGAGTTGAAAAAAATGAGAAAATTTACTAAAGCTGGTGGAATAGAACCAGAAATAACAACTCGTATGAAAAGAGCTATAGTATCTGTAGATGGTAGTACAGATAGAGGTGAAATCAATAGATTTGTTGATGTAGAGTTTCTTGCACAAGACGCTAGAGCATTTAGAGAATATTTGGGTTCAGTTTCTCCAGATATAGATATGAAATATATGTATACTAGTGATGACGGAACTGAGACGGAGGTAACGGTCCCGATGACCGTAGGGTTTTTTTGGCCTTCCACCGGAAGCTAAACCAATACTTCACGAAAATATTTTTAGTCTTTGTTATTATGGTCAAGGGGGTTTTACCTTTGAAGAAGTCTATTTTATGCCAATTAATCTGCGTAAATTCTATCTACAAAAACTTCAAGAGGCTAAAAAGAAAGAGAATGATGAGTATACGAAAGCACAAGGTAAATCATCACCATCACATAAACCACCCGCATTTGCACCTCGTAAATAGAATCAAATATTGTCTATAATTTATCGTTTCCTTATATTTATATATGAGTCAGTCTTTGTAAATATAGGGAGAAGATAAATGGCAAAGAAATATATCGTTAAAGAAGGTATTCTGAGTAAGTTTGTAGGTGCACTTACGCAGAACATTATTAATAATAAAAGAGCTAAAAATCAAAAAGTTCTTAAAAATGACCCTGTTCTTAAAAAGATGGAAGCTAAATTAGCCAAAGACATCGAGAATTTTACAAAAGCAGTTGAAGATAGAACTGGTGAGAGTCAAGAAGATTTTCTTAAAAGAATGAAAAGTTAATCAATTTCGTATAATGGTTATTACAAACAAATCAACAGGATAGAATAAATGGCAAATAGTAGCAAAGATATAAAACTAAGGCAAAAGTTAGAACAAGAAGCTCAAAAAGAAAGAGCCGCTGCATATGAACAAGCCAAAAAAGACGAAAAGGAAATGCTTAAACTCAGAATTAAGAATGGAAAACTTACTGCTGACGAAGAGAAAAAATTAGAAAAAATTAGACAAGACCGAAGAGATAACTATGACTCTTGGTATAAAGAAAAAAAGAAGAAAGAAGAAGAACTTAATAAAAAAGCAGAAACTGATGCTAAAAGTCGTCAAGAAGAACTAGATGAACGGATTGACAAAGAATCTGGATTATATAGTTTAGCGACTGGTTTTAATCAAGCAAGAGAAAAAGCTCAAAAAGCGGGAAATGACTATTTAGATAAGTCCTTAGAAAACTTAGAAAGTAAAACTTATGATGTAGCAGAAGCCGAAGCACAAATCGGTACTTCTAAATACACCAATATAGATTATAGTACACAGATAGCAGACCTTGAAAAGAAAAGAATAAAATTAAGAATACAATTAAATAGAGCTATTGAGTCAGGTGACCCAGCTGCTATAAAAGAAGTAGAGAATAAAATAGAAGCTAATGATGAGGAGTTAAAGGGTATTAACATTCTAAATGATAAGGGTAAGATAATGAATCGTCAGAATGAAATACTTACTGCTGGTTTAAAACCATTGGAAGATATGAAGACTAAAATGAAAGATTTTGCTACACAAGTAGAAATGCTTGTTGCCAATCCAATGTTTTTATTCGTAGTTGCAGCCGCTGCATTAGCTAAACATTTTATGTCTACTGAAGAATCTTTTGAAAACTTTAGAAAAAATTTAGGATTAGCTGAGAAAGAAGCTGGTCAACTACAGTCACAAGCTATGGGTGTAGCTAAAAATATGGCTGATTCAGGTGTTTCACTTGATGATGCATTAGGAGCTACAGAATCACTTGTTAAAGAGTTTGGTGATATGGGAATGGCTACAGAACAGAATTTAGAAACAGTCCTTAGAATGAATAAAGCTCTTGGTATGTCAAATGATGAAGCTGCTAAATTCTTACATAGTATGTCAAGTATACTCGGTACTACAACTGAAGAAGCGGAAGCTTTAGCTGCTGGAGCTACTAATCTTGCAAGACAAGCTGGTGTAGCACCATCACAAGTAATAGCAGATATGTCAGCTAATGCAGATAATTTCGCAGCTTATATAAAGGATGGTGGTAAGAATCTTGCAGAAGCCGCTGTATTTGCAGCTAAGATGGGTGCTGATTTAGCTACAATGACTAAGATAGCAGATTCTTTATTGGATATTGAATCTTCTATTGAAGCTCAAATGGAGGCTCAAGTATTAACTGGAAGAGCAATTAATTTAGAAAAAGCGAGACAAGCTGCATACGATGGTGATTTATTAAAAATGGGTGATGAACTTCTTAAACAAGTTGGTTCGGCTAAAGAATTTGAAGATATGCGACCAGAAGCTCGTAAAGCTATGGCTAAAGCAATGGGTATGGAAGTTGGGGAGTTATCTAAGATGATTTCTAAACAAGAGGTTTTAAAAGGATTATCAGATGGAACTCTATCTAACGCAGAAGCTTTAGCAGAATTACCATTATCAGAAGTTATGGATGCTAAAGGTATTACGGGACCGATTACTGATATGAAAAACGCTATTTCTTCAATAGCATTAAATTTAGCTGAAATTTTTAGACCAGTATTTAGTGTTGTTGCGTTTACTATTGGAATAATAGCTAAAGGACTTAGTTTGGTAGCTAAACTACTTAATAATCCAATAGGTAAGGGTATTGTTTTATTCTACACTTTTAATAAGTTAATTAATAGTGAAATACTCAAGGGTATGGCGTTAAAAACAAAAGATTTTGCAAGAGATATGATGAGAGGTAAGTGGAAATTAGCACAACAAGCTAAAGAAAAGGCAATGGGAGTTGGAGGAAAGATAAAAGGTATGTTAGGTATGGGAGGAGATTCTCCAGCACCTAAATCAGATGTACAAGGTAAGGGTAGTGGTGGAATGATGGATACACTTGGTAAGATGGATATGAATAAAGTGTTAAAAGGTGCAGCCGCTATGATTATAGTATCTGGAGCTCTATTTATCTTCGCTAAAGCATTAAAGGAACTACCAACTGAACCAGGCCCTTACATTGGAGCTGCTGTTGGTCTAGGAATGTTGATGGGAGCTGTATACTTAATGGGTAAGATACAAGGAGACCTTATGAAAGGTTCATTAGCCATGCTTGTTATGGGTGTAGCGTTTGTTCCTTTCGCATATGGTCTCTCTTTAATAGCAGGACTTGACTTTGCATCTATAATAGCCGCGGCAGGTGCGTTGATAATATTTACGGCAGCAATATTTGGATTAGGACTATTGATGTCGAGTGGTGTTGGAGCTGCTATATTTGGAGCTGGTATTATCGCTTTCGCTGCATTGGGAGCTACACTAGTTATCTTTGGAGCTGGTTTAATGTTAGTTGCAACAGCCGCTGAATTGTTATCTAATTCATTAAGTGGTGTCGCAACAGGTATTACTGAGTTAGTAGCTTCATCGGATGGTATATTTAGTTTAGCTGCTGGTTTAGGAGCTTTAGCATTAGGATTTATATCATTAGCTGGAAGTATGATGTTATTACTACCATTTCTACCAATGTTAATGTTATTAGGAGCTAGTGGAGTTATTGGTCAGATACTTGGAACTGCAGAAGGTGGTGGTGATGCAGGTGGAGCTGGAAAGAAAAAGGGTAAAAAAGATGAAAAAAGTCCAGAAGTAATTACTAATATGAAATTAGATGAGTTGAATAGTAATATCAGAGAACTTATGGATATAATAAGAGAAGGTGGAACAGTTAATATGGATGGTAAAAAAGTCGGTGAGGTAATAGGTGGAGCCGGAACATTAGGGCCGCTAGTCGGATAATGGGAGTAATTGAATGGCAATAGTAACACAGAGAAATATACCAGATTCTGGGAAGATTATCAAAGGTGGTAAAAAATCTAAAGGATTCGGCGACGATATAGGATATGATGATTTTGAACCTGAAAAGAATTGGAAGAGTAATACAAAGCCTAAGGGAATACCTTCGTCAGGTCAAACTAAAGGATTCGGCGATGATATAGGATTTGATGATTTTGACCCTGAGAGAATACCATCTACTGGAAGAATTAATAAGCAAGGAAATCAAACAAGAGGTTTTGGAGATGATTTAGGATTTGATGATTTTTCACCTGATAAAAAATGGTGGAGTGGTAATAGTAAACTCGTAATACCACCTGCTGGACAAACAAGAGGTTTTGGAGATGATTTAGGATTTGATGATTTTGACCCTGATAGAATACCCTCGACTGGAAGAATTAATCAAAGTGGTAATCCAATGATGAGTAATAATATTCCTCCATCAGGACAAGTAAGGGGTTTCGGAGATGATATAGGTTTTGATGATATTGACCCTGAAAGAATACCATCTACTGGAAGAATTAATATTGGTAATCCAATGAATAGCTTTGGTGATGATTTAGGGTTTGATGGTTTTAGTCCAGACAAGAATTGGGATAGTGGTAAAAAACCTATTGGAATACCTTCATCAGGACAGACAAAAGGTTTCGGTGATGACTTGGGATATGATGATTTTGACCCTGATAGAATACCATCTACTGGAAGAATTAATATTGGTAACCAAACAAGAGGTTTTGGAGATGACTTGGGTTTTGATGATTTTGAACCTGATAAGAATTGGGATAGTGGTAAAAAACCTATTGGAATACCATCATCAGGACAAGTAAAAGGATTTGGTGATGATTTGGGATTTGATGATTTTAATCCTGATTCAATACCATCTACTGGAAAGATTCAAAATCCAATGAATCCAATGATGAGTAATAACATTCCCCCATCAGGTCAAGTAAGAGGTTTTGGTGATGATTTAGGGTTTGATGGTTTTAATCCTGATTCAATACCATCTACTGGAAGAATTAATCAAGGTGGAAATCCAATGTCTTTTGGGGGTAGTAAAATAAAAATACCTGGTTCAGGAAAAATAATCAAATAACGGAGCGATTGAATGGCATTAGTAACACAACAAAATATACCAGATTCAGGAAAAATTAAAAAAATGAAAAGTAATCCTGAGTTAGGCTCTTCAAACATACAGAGTAATCTTGGAACTCCGCCAGCACAAGGGGGTTCTGATAATTTTGAAAATCCAACTCAATCAGAAACTTGGAAATCTGCAAAGAAAACTCATCCATTAAACAATGGTTTGGGAGCAGTTAAACACGGAACTGGTATACCAGACACTACAATAGCTTGGAGTGTAGCTACATCAAATCAGAGTGTGACTATGGATTATAGTCCAATAACAGACAGATATAATTCTTCGAGAATACAAGCCAACTTATCTGATGATGTATATCATATAATGTCATCTCAAGAACAACGAGGTTGGAGTGGCCCACGAGCTTCACTATGGAACTCCGAACCACATATTATTACACGACCAGATGATACCGAAGCTATTGTAGCAGGTAATTCATATGTAGATACTTTAGCTACATTTGGAATAGCAATATCATATCAAGATGCGGTTAGATATGGTAAACATTTATTAAGTCCAAGAGGACTAGCATTTTTAAATACTCAGAATGTATTAACTAATAAAGCAGAAGAATTAAGAAAACAAACATATTATATAGGACAAGACCAAATTGATGCTGGAGCTGGTAAAGGTAAAAAACCAGTTGAAAATTTTGAACAATTACAATTCAATCCATTAGCAATATATGTATCAAGAGCTTTACCAGCACAGATGGTCAGATATACATCAACTAAATATGCAGATTGGATTAATGCACTGATAGGTGGTTCTCCACTTAGAACACTTGCTATATCTGGATTAAAAGATTTAGCTGGTAGAATGAAAGTTAAACTTCCAATTGATTTCGTTGCACAACAACAGAAACTATATGAAGATGGTGATATAACTATTGGTGAGGGATTATCTAATGTAGCTGTTCATATGGCCGAAGGAAAACTTATAGAAAAGGCCGAATCATATAAACAAAAATTAATGGATAAGTATAACAAAAAAGAAAAAGGTAAAACGGTAGATGATAAAAGAGGAGAACCAACTAAAGATAAAGACCCGAAAACTTTACCATTAAAACCAACTCAGTATAAAAAGAATAAACCATATATAAGAAATTTTAGTGTTAGAGCAGATGGAGCTCTTTGGGGTGGACTTAACGAACAAGACAGATTTACAAAAATATCACTTGGTAGTCAGATAATGAATTGGCATATGATGAAAGATGATGTGATGGATGCAGGAAATCCACTATCATCGCTACAAGATTGGAAAACACATTTTAGAGATGTTGGTATTAACTATACTACTGATATGAATGAACAATTCAGTCAACAATGGGGAACAAGAAAGGTAACAATACCGGTTGGTTTGGGTGCAGAAATAACTGGTCCAACTAATGAGGGAGACCCTAAAGAATTTAAAACTCATTTTGACCCTGAGAAAACTTACGATAAGATTAAAACAGATGACCAATTCGAAGAAAGAAAAAATATTGTAGATGGAACATCTGAAAGTAGTGAGGGGGGTATTCCAGTACCAGATGAAACTGGAACAATATCTACTACCACTAACACATTTAATAAAGATAGTAAATTT